>Ga0302324_100004437_pt1 | contig 31068 bp, 23 predicted proteins | sample Palsa_T0_1_FD_201949 | JGI IMG/M metagenome (GOLD analysis project Ga0302324, IMG submission 201949) | Peat permafrost microbial communities from Stordalen Mire near Abisko, Sweden - Palsa_T0_1 | ecosystem: Environmental > Terrestrial > Soil > Palsa > Peat permafrost | place: Sweden: Abisko... | reverse complement strand
CACGGGCATGGGGATCACGGGCGCCACTGAAGCCGGCAAGATGCTCGGGACCAGCGGCACATCGCCTTGCGGCTTTTTGTCGCGGTTGCCGATATTCGAGTCATCGATGCTGGGCTGATCGGCCAGCTGGTAGCTGACCGTGGTGTTCTCAGGCAGCTCCTTTTCGTCGTCGCGGATGCGACGCAGCGTGTAGGCCGGCGTCTGCATATGCGGGTTCGGCACGATCACGAGCGAAACCCTGTCGCGAGACTCGATTTGGCCCAGCCATTCGCGCTTCTCGTTCATGAGATAGGTCGCGACATCGACCGGTACCTGGGCGATCACCCGGCCGGTGCGCTCCTTGCGCGCCTCTTCGCCGATCAGGCGCAATAGGGCGAGCGACATGGATTCGACTCCGCGTATCGTGCCCATGCCGCTGCATCGCGGACAATTGATGTGGGTGGTCTCGCTGAGCGCGGGCCGCAGCCGCTGGCGCGACAGCTCGAGCAGGCCGAAGCGCGACAGTCGCCCGAGTTGAATGCGCGCGCGGTCCATCTTGACCGCATCCCGCAGCATGTCCTCGACGGCGCGCTGATTCGCCGTCGATTCCATGTCGATGAAGTCGATGACGATGAGCCCGCCGATGTCGCGCAAGCGCAGCTGCCGTGCTATTTCCTCCGCGGCCTCCAAATTGGTGTTGCGCGCGGTCGCTTCGATGTCGCCGCCGCGGGTGCTGCGAGCCGAATTGATGTCGATCGATACCAGCGCTTCGGTGTGGTCGATCACCAAGCTTCCGCCCGAGGGCAGGGTGACCTTGTGCGAATAGGCGGACTCGATCTGGCTCTCGATCTGGTAGCGCGTGAACAGGGGCACCGGATCCTGGTACAGCTTGAGCTTGCGCTGCGCGTCGGGCGGCATGAAGCGCTGCATGTACTCCTGGGCTTTTTGAAAGGCCTCGGGCTGGTCGATGAGGCACTCGCCTACGTCATCGGAGAAGTAGTCGCGAAGGCCGCGGGTCACCGCATCGCTTTCCTGGAAAATCAGGAACGGCGCCGGCCGGCCGTCGTTGGCAGCCACGATGGCATCCCATGCAGTCTTGAGATTGTTCAGGTCCCACTGCAGTTCCTCGGTGGATCGGCCGACGCCCGCAGTGCGCACGATGGCGCCCATGCCGTCGGGGATCTGCAGGCCGTTCATGGCCTCGCGCATTTGATCCCGGTCCTCGCCTTCGATGCGGCGTGATACGCCGCCCGCGCGCGGATTGTTCGGCATCAACACCAGGAAGCGGCCGGCAAGGCTGATGAAAGTCGTGAGTGCGGCGCCCTTGTTGCCGCGTTCCTCTTTCTCGACCTGAACGATCAATTCCTGGCCTTCTTGCAACAGGTCCTTGATGTTCAACCTGCCGCCTGCCGCCGGCTGCGAGCGGAAGTACTCCTTGGAGACTTCCTTCAGCGGCAAAAAGCCGTGGCGCTGCGCGCCGTATTCCACGAATGCCGCTTCGAGACTGGGCTCTACGCGGGTGACCCGGGCTTTATAAATATTGGATTTTTTCTGTTCCCGTGACGGGATCTCAATCGATAAGTCGTATAGTTTCTGACCGTCGACGAGTGCGACTCGCAGTTCTTCTTCTTGAACTGCGTTGACGAGCATTCTTTTCATGTGCCCCAACTAAGATGGTAGGAGCCGAGGAGGTGAGCTTGAGAATAGAAGCCGGGACCGCGACGAATGGGGAGAGTAGGAATAGGGATGCGCCGAGCGCGAGCCACGCGACCGGCATCAGTTCAACCCAATTCTGCCAACACCCAATTCCAAATAGAAACATACGGCAAGCCCAGGGCCTTGTTCTCGGTTAACCGCTTGTCAGACGCCGAGGCCCAATCTTAAGGCTCTCGTGCGTTTGTCTCATCGGCCGAGCGATGGTCTGGAAATCCAGAACCAACTAATATGCAGCGCCCCCGTCCGACGGGCGCGCCACCGAAACCGGTGTCTTTGCAAAACTTAAGATATGGGCATGACCTTGATCTGGCCGTGGCCCTTCAAATGGTTCAGCGCCTGACACGGTTTTAAGACATTATCACGACAGTCCACCAGGGTCAATGTAATCAATACCTTAGAAACACAGCTCAGCAAAGATCATGAACCATGAACGATAATGTGACGGCGCCCGAACATTTGCTCGGGCCGAAGAGTCCCCTGACTCTGCGTACGGTGACGGCCGATGAGGCCGGACAGCGAGTCGATAATTTCCTCATGCGGCACTTCAAAACGGTACCCCGCAGCCGGGTCTACCGCCTGCTGCGCAAGGGGGAAGTACGCGTCAACCGCAAGCGGGTCGATGCGGAGTATCGCATCCAGGAAGGCGACGAAGTCCGCCTGCCGCCCGTGCGCATCGATGCCGTCGGCGAACTGCGCCAGCCGTCCGGCAGCTTGCTGGAGTTGATCGAGCGGGCGGTCATATTCCAAGACAAGCATTTGTTGGTGCTCGACAAGCCGGCCGGTGTTGCAGTGCACGGCGGCAGCGGCATGAGCTTCGGCGTGATCGAGGCTTTGCGGGCGTCGCGGCCTCGCGAAACATTGGAACTGGTGCATCGTCTCGACCGCGATACCAGCGGCTGCCTGCTCGTGGCGCGTGATCGCAGCACCCTGACCGCGCTGCATGCGTTGATCCGCAACGGCGGCATGCACAAGACGTACATGGCCCTGGTAGCAGGCAGCTGGCAATTGGGAACCAAGCGCATCGACGCGCCGCTCGCCACCGACAATCGCCAGCACGGCGAACGGCATGTGCGGGTCGCCGCGGCCGGCAAGGATTCGGTCAGCGTATTCAAGCCGCTGCAATTCTTCGGCTCGCTCGCGACCTTGATGGAAGTGGACATCCCCACCGGCCGTACGCATCAAATCCGCGTGCACGCGTCTTTCGCGGGCCACCCCCTGCTGGGCGATGACAAATACGGCGATCGCGACCGCAATGCCGAACTCAAGCGCCACGGCCTGAAGCGCACCTTCCTGCACGCACAATCCGTCGCCTTCGAGTGGCCCGGTTCCGGTGTCCCGTTTCACGCCAGCGCGCCGCTGCCCCCCGAGTTGGCCGCCGTCCTCGACGCAATCACTCCGATGAAGCGCACCGCCAAACTCCCGCCAGCCAAGGCCTCGGCCTCGGCGCCGAAACGGGCGGGCTCGAAACGGGTGGCATCGAAACACCCCGTACGGCGCTAGCGCGAGCGCCACTCCCTTCTGCCGATAGCCTGGCAGCGTATCGTTCGGCGGTTGGAGGCCCTGAGATACGGTCGGTACTTATGAAGCGACAACTGGCGGATTCAGTTGTCGCTTCATAAGTACCGACCGTGTCTCAGGGCCAGAGCCGCCGAGCAATACGCAGTCAGGTCATGAGCTTAGGGAGTGGCGCTCGCGCTAGGGGAGCTCGAAACCGATGTCGCGCAGCACCTTGCTGAGTTGAATGAGCGGCAATCCGATCAGAGCGCTGGGGTCCGTGCTGTCGATGGATTGGCAGAGCGCGATCCCGAGGCCCTCGCTTTTGAAGCCTCCGGCGCAATCCAGCGGCGACTCGGCCGCCACGTAGCGCGTGATGGTTGCATCGTCGAGCGTGCGAAACACGACCCGGGTGGTGTCGACGAACTCGTGCACGGTATGGCTGTTGTGCCGCACCAAGGCTACGGCGGTCACGAATTCCACCGTATTTCCGGAGCAACCGCGCAATTGCTCCATGCAAAGAGCGGCCGTGCCGGGTTTGCCGAGGATCAGTTCTCCGTTCGAGCCGTCGGTTCGCACGGCGACTTGATCAGAGCCTATGACCCAGGCGTCGGGGTGCTGCAGGGCAACCGCCGAGGCTTTGGCCCTTGCCAGCCGTACCGCCAGCGCGAGGGGTCTTTCGCCGCCGCGGCGGGTTTCGTCGACCCCGGGGGCGCTGCAGGAAAAGGCTAGGCGCAGCCTTGCCAAGAGTTCACGGCGGTAGGCTGAGGTCGAGGCTAAAATAAGTGAATGCGGGGACTTCAAAAACAACGACTTGCACCCGATTGATTTTGACAGAGGGGGGAACGGGCCCTATTATACGCGGCCCATGGCACCGGGCTTGCCTGACCGAGTCGATTGCGCGCACCTGGCGGATGAAGCCGTGGCGCTGGAACGTGTCTACCCGCTCGGTGAAATGCCTCGCTTGCGCGATTTACTGGCCGACACACGGGGATCCGTGCGAGCGAGTTTCGCATTTGCGAATTTTGGCACAGGCCGTGCGGGGGCCACCGTCACGGTTGAGGCGGTGCCGCAGCTGGTATGCCAGCGTTGCATGCAAGGTTTCGCATTTGCCGCGGGCGGCAGCAGCGAGATTGAGTTTTCGAGCGGCTCGGCCGCGGGCTCAGTGGATTCGCAGCGCGAGGTCTACGCGATGGAAGATGGCCGGGTGAGCTTGCGCGAACTGGCCGAGGAAGAATTATTGTTGGCCTTGCCGATCGTTGCGGCCTGCGACACGCCGCAAACCTGCGGTCGGGCGCCGACTTACGAGGCGGGCGCCGAGGTTCAGGATTTGTCGAGCGAGCGATCGCGGCCGTTTACCGGCTTGCAGGATTTGTTAAAGAAAACTTGATAGGACACAGCACTCATGGCAGTTCAAAAAAGCAGAAAAACCCCCTCCAAGCGCGGCATGCATCGCTCCCACTCTGCGCTGCCTCTTCCCGCGGTATCGATCGACGCCAAGAGCGGCGAGACTCATTCGCGTCACCGAATTTCCCGCGAGGGATTTTATCGCGGCCGCAAGGTGCTTCAGACCAAAGCGGACGCGGCAGCGGCCGAAGAATAAGCCGTACCTGGTAGCCTGTCGGACAGGCTGCTGGCCGACGGCGGTTCGTCCGCCGCTCGGGCTTTATTGACGCAAGTGACTGCGCTGCTTCATATTGCCATCGACGCCATGAGCGGCGACCATGGGCCGTCGGTTTGCGTACCGGCTGCGGTGGCCGCAGCCCATGAATTCGGTGATGTGCGATTCACTCTGATCGGACGGCAGCCGGAATTGGAACGCGAGCTGGGCAGCGCATTCCCCTCCAATGTGTCCTGCCTGCACGCGGCCGATGTCGTCGAAATGACCGATCACCCGCGCGAGGCTCTGCGGCGCAAGAAAAATTCTTCGATGCGCCGTGCCATCGACCTCGTGAAGGCGAACGATGCGCATGCCTGCGTGAGTGCGGGCAATACGGGCGCATTGATGGCGACGGCGCATTTCGTGTTGAAAATGCTGCCCGGCGTGGAGCGTCCGGCCATCGTATCCCTCATCCCATCGCGCGGCGGGCATACCTTTATGCTGGATCTCGGCGCCAACGCCTCCTGCACGCCCGTGCAGCTGTCCCAGTTCGCTGTGATGGGGTCGGTGCTCGCGGCTGATTTGGAAGGAGCGCACGCCAGGCCGCGAGTGGGCTTGCTGAATATCGGTACCGAAGAGATCAAGGGCAACGACATCGTGCAGCAGGCGCACGAATTGTTGGCTGCCGGCGATATCAACTATGTCGGTTTCGTCGAGGGCGACGATATTTTCTCGGATAAAGTGGATGTTGTCGTCACCGACGGCTTCACCGGCAATGTGGCGCTGAAAACGATGGAAGGTGCGGCGCGCCTGATCACCGATGCGCTGCGGGAGGAATTCAGCCGCACCGGTCTGCGCAAGCTGGGGTATCTCGCCGCACGGCCGTCGCTCAAGGCGCTGCGCACGCGAATAGACCCGCGCCGCTACAACGGCGCGAGCATGATCGGATTGAACGGCATCGTCATCAAAAGCCACGGCGGCGCCGATTTGTTCGGGTTTCAGCGCGCCATCGAGGTTGCGGTGCTGGAAGCGCGCAACGGTGTGCCGGCGCGCATCGCACAACGCTTGGGCGCATCACGCGAAGCTTGAAGGAATTCAATGTACTCACGCATCGCCGGCACCGGCAGTTATTTGCCGAAGAAAATACTGACCAACGCGGATCTGGAAAAATTCGTCGACACCAGCGATGAATGGATTCGCACTCGAACCGGCATCGAACAGCGTCACGTAGCGGCGGAAGGCGAGACCACGACCGATCTTTCGGAGCACGCGGCGCGGCGGGCGCTGGAGGCTGCAGGAGTCACGGCGTCGGAAATCGATCTGATCTGCGTGGGTACGACGACGCCGGATCTCGTGTTTCCGAACGTCGGCACGCTGCTGCAGGAACGGTTGGGAATTCATGGCTGCCCGGCGTTCAGCCTGGAAGCGGCCTGCACCGGTTTCGTTTATGCGCTGAGCGTGGCGGATAAGTTCGTCCGGCTGGGTGAAGCCAAGTGCGCGCTCGTCGTGGGGGCGGAGACTCTCACGCGAATCATCGACTGGAAAGATCGAGGCACTTGCGTGCTGTTCGCGGATGGAGCCGGCGCCGTGGTGCTCAAGCCGTCGGCCGAACCCGGGATCATCAGCACGCGCCTGCATTCCGACGGCAAGTACAAGGACTTGCTGCTGTATCCGGACGGTGTATCCAAGGGCTTCCATCTGGTCCGCGAAGGCAAGGCCGGCGTGCAGATGAAGGGCAATGAGGTCTATAAGGTTGCCGTGAACACCTTGGGCCAACTGGTCACGGAGACGCTCAACGCCAACGGCATCAGCAGGGAGCAACTCGACTGGTTGATACCGCACCAGGCGAATATTCGCATCATCGAGGCGATCGCCAAGCGGCTCAATTTGCCCATGGAAAAGGTCATCGTGACCATCAATACCCAGGGCAACACCTCCGCTGCGTCGGTGCCCCTGGCCCTCGATACGGGCGTTCGAGACGGCCGCATCCAGCGCGGGCAACTGCTGCTGCTCGAGGCCTTCGGCGGCGGCTTCACTTGGGGATCGGCGCTGGTTCGCTACTGAGGAATAGCGGCTTTTGTTGCCGCCCACCCCCGGGTTATCGGTTTGCAAGTTTCCCATCGCGCGAGCTCATTGAGGCAACTCATGGGTGCCCGGTATTGGCCCTAATATATTAAAGAATTGCATGAAACAATCTATATCACTATAATCTTTAATATGCCAAGAACACCCGTGGCTCTCCAACGACTCCCGCCAGCGACGTCGAGCGCGCTCGAGAAGCTCGGCGCTGATTTGGCGGTAGCGCGGCTGCGGCGAAAGGAGTCTCTCGCTTCCTGGGCTTCACGCATGGGTGTGACCGTGCCCACTCTCATGCGCATGGAGGCAGGGGAGCCCGGCGTTGGCATCGGCATTTACGCCACCGCCCTATGGCTCATTGGCAGGGATGCAGCACTGACCGACCTGGCGGCGCCGGCGAATGATCGGGGCGCCATGGAACTCGATGTTCGCGAGGCCATCGCGCTCGGAAGATCGCGAGCCCAGGCATCGTCCGAGTCTCGCCGACGGCGAAAGGAGTAGCGTGTCTAAAGCAGTCGCATCGGCAACGCGCTTCGACACGCTGTGGCTCTGGTATCTGGGGCGGCCTGCCTCGCCGCAGTTGGTAGGGGAACTGCAGCTGCTGAATGTTGGCGGGGGTGTTTCCCTGACCTATGCGGGAACTTGGCTCGAGACCGGCTTTCGGCTGAGCGAAGACCTGCCGCTGGCCGATATGGAGCACTTACCGCGCGCCAACGGCAGGGCGGCCGGTGCCGTCGATGACGCGCGCCCCGACCGATGGGGCGAGCGCGTCATCCAGTTTCTCGACAAGCCGGCGCGCCTATCCCTCATGGAGTACCTGTACTACGCGGGCGATGACCGCTTCGGGGCACTCGGCGTCTCCTCATCGAAGGATGAGTATTTGCCACGGCGCAACGGGCCCCTTCCACAGCTGGCGAACGCGCAGGCATTGAGCGAGGTGATGCGCAAAATCAGCGCGCGCGAGCCGCTCACGGATATCGAGCGTCGAATGGCGACTGCCGGCGGCAGCTTCGGCGGAGCCAAGCCGAAGGCGCTCATTACCATCGACGGAGTCGAATGGGTTTTGAAATTCTTCAGCGGTGAACCTGTCGATGTGCCGCTCATCGAGCACGCGTCGATGACTCTCGCAGCCAATGCCGGTATTCGAGTAGCCGAAACGATGCCTGTAGCGCTTGCGGGCGAAACTGCCCTGGCCGTCAGACGATTCGATCGCACGCCAAACGGACGCATCCACTGTCTCTCAGCCGGCACCGCACTGCGCGCCGCCGTTGCCGCCGAACAACCGGCGGACCTCGGCTATCCCGGCCTCGCACAACTACTGAGGCGCGCCGGCGATACGTCAGAGGGTGCAAACCGGCAAGAAATGCGTGAGGTCTTTCGGCGCATGGTTTTCAACATTCTCATCGACAATACCGACGACCATGAAAAGAACCATTCTTTGATGTGGGTGCCCGGCAGTCGCGAGGGCAGGCTGAGACTGGCTCCGGCGTACGACGTCCTGCCGACCAACTCAGGGCAGGGACATCAAGAATTCGTCGTGGGCGCCGAGGGGCGCGACTCGACGCTTGCCAACGCCATGTCTCAGTGCACGCTGTTCGGCTTGGAAGGCAAGGCCGCAGCGCAGGAGGTTCTCAGCATCATCGCCGTGGTGGACAGGTGGCGCGACCATTTCACGGCGTGCGGCGTAGCCCAAACCGATATCGAAAGCCTCGCCGGGCGGATCGACGGCGCCGAATTACTGCGGGAGCGACGTGGTTTCTCGCCGGTGGGGTATGCTGCGCCCGCGCCAAAACGACGCAGACATCCGTTTTCTTGATCGAGCCCCCCGGTTAGGCGTAAAAGTACCAGTCCCCCCAGGGGCAGATTGACCTACGTTCAACTCCACGATCAAAGGAGCACTGTCATGAACACACAACAGATCGCGACCCGCCTCGTCGACCTTTGCCGTCAAGGCCAGTTCGAAGCCGCACAGAAAGAGCTGTTCGCCGAAGATGCGGTCAGCATTGAACCGCGTGCGACCCCGGATTTTCCTAAAGAAACGCAAGGGCTGCGCGCCATCATCGACAAGGGCCACAAATTCGAGTCGATGGTGGAGCAAATGCACGGATGCAACGTCTCCGCGCCGTTGGTCACCGGCAATGCCATTGCGCTCACGCTCTCGATGGATGTCACGATGAAGGGACGCGGGCGTGTGAAGCTCGAGGAAATCTGCGCCTACGAGGTCAAGGACGGCAAGATCGTATCGGAGCAGTTTTTCATGTAGGGCGAGGCAAAGCGCCGCGAATTGTCTGCTGCCTGCCGCCGTCCCCGGCGGCGGGCAGTGGGCCGGCGCATCGGACAAAAATAGAGGCGCAAACGTGGGCTAGCGCACATACAAACGCGGGAAAACCTTTTTCAATAGGCCGGTGCTGATTGGCTACTTGAGTTTTGCACCCCGGAGGCGCTCGAGGCCCCAGCTGTTGTGAGCGGCCAAGCGCCGAAATGAAGGGTCTAGTTTGAAAACGGAAGTTATTTTCTCCAACGGAGATAGGACCCTGCATGCCGCCCCCATCAACCGCGACTGGGTGAGGGAGGGAATGCCCGAAGCGACGGGGTGTCCTATTTTCGAAACGAAGGATCGCGGCGCGAATGTTCATGAGTGGCGCTGCAGCCGCGGCCGATTCGTCTGGCATTATGGCATTGACGAGATCGTCTACATCATAGAAGGTAGTGCACGCATCAAGGACCTTGCGACTGGCGTGACCACCACCATCAATGCCGGCTCCTCGGTTCTGTTCCAACGCGGGTCGAGTGCCGAGTGGACCGTGGATCGATCCATTCGAAAAATCGCCATCAATCACATCCCCCTCTCTCCGAAGCTGATTGTCGCGCGAAGTGTGTGGCGCCGTCTCAAGCGACTCTTCGGCAGAGCTGATGCGGCTCGGGATGGCGGTCTTGGCGCGATACCGTTGGAGATTGGGAGAACCGCCGCGCCCGATTCGCGCGTGTAAGCCGCCCTTCGTGACTTCGGAGGCCAGCGAGCAAAAAAAACGCCGCGGTGTAACCCGCGGCGTTTCAAGCATAGCAAATGCTCGGCTTACTTCGACACTGACTTCTTGAACATGCGATCGATCTTCTCGTTGATCGCTTCAATGGCCGTCGAATTCGACTGCGCGGTCGACAACGCCTGGTTCGCCGTGCTCTGTGCGCCGGAAGCGGCGGACTGGGCGGCGGCGGCGGCGCTCTGAGCAGCAGCGGCTTCGGACGCCGTCTTCTGATCGGCTGCCGTGTTCTGGCTCAGTTGTGATTTCAGATCGTCGATCTGGGCTTGGATCGGCTTCAGGTCCGTGCAACCTGCGAAGGCGACAACGCAGGCCACAGCGAGAGAGGCCTTTAAAGTGGTGGTCAATGTCATAAAAATATTCCCCTAGGGTTAATTCGTTCGTATCGGAAAATCCGAAGTGCTGCCACAAGGCAGGCCCAGTCACGGTGTCGGGCCGTCTGCGTCGCAACACAGTCCCACATAAAGCCAAAATTGCGCGTCGAATGCAACTGAAATGCGCTATTTGTCGTTTATCAGCGACGTTTTCGCATAAGTTCGAGGCAGAGAAATTAAATCATCATTAAATATTGGGTTATCGCCTGTAAATTTTACAGCAGATCGTCTCATTTCACTATCCATGCAGTAATTCCAGCACGGCGCGATGACCCTGATTGATGGCCGAATCGGTATATGCTCCACCGCCGGAATCTGAATTGGCGATGGCGATGCGGCCGAATTGCGCCCGCCCGATGACATGTGGCCGCTGCGACTCGGGAACATCGGGGTCGAACAGGGGGTTGTATTCCGGCGCATAGCCATGCGGCCACCGGTTCACGGTAATGGCGGTGATATCGCGAGCCGGGTCGAAACCACCCTCTCCCAGGGTACGGGCGAGCTGTTCGCGGATGTTGCGTTCGAAGGTTTCGAACGTCGTGCCCAATAATTCCGCTCGTCCCGCGCGATTCTGATCATGTTCGGGCAGCCCCGGCTTGCAGGGCGTGCGGACCATGTGCACGAGAATCGGATCGTCGACGGATTGAGGGCTCTTGTAGCCGCCGATATCGACATGCGGGTTCAAATGAAAATAGGTGTGATAGCCGCCCGGCGCATAGACCCGATGGACCTTCAGTGCATCGAACGCCCGCCGGTTGCGCAGCGCGACGTTGGTATACACCAGCGGGGTTTTGACCAACCGGTGCAGCGCCTCCTTTTGCGCTGCCGGCAGTTCCGGGCATAGATAAGGAATCATCATATTGTAGCCGGCCAACACCGTGCCGCGCGCTCGTGCCGTGAACGGCCTGCCGCCGCGCAGGTAAGTGACCTCCACGCTTTGGGCCGACTGGGGATCGCCGAGATGGCGCGCGCGGATGGCGATGCTGTTCAATCGCAGGCGAATGGGCGTGCCGCCGCGGTCGAGCTGGGCATAATTCACGCGTGCGGTGACCACATCTTTGGCGCTGTCGCCGGGCACTGCGCTCGGTATGAGATTTCTCACCAAGAGGCGCGCGATCGTCGCGTTGCCGTCGGGAAAATGCAATCGATAGGATCCCCCCGTGTCTTCGTATCCGGAAGGCGTATAACCCATGCGCGGGATCGATCCCTTCGCCAGCTTCATGCCTTGGAATCCGGGGAGGCCGAAACCCCAGCAGTCGAGCGCAGACACGGCATCGGTGCCGACCCCCCATTCACTCATGGTTTGTGCGTGGTAGAAGCGCAGCACGGCGGGTTCCGCATGCACCACGTCACGCAAAAACACCTCGTAGCTCATGCGCGACAGGCGCTGCTTCTTGTCATCGGAACTCAGGCCCGGCATGTAGTCCACCTTGCCCTCTTGGATCTGTACGATTTTTTCGCGCGCCGTTACGGAGAGGGGCGCGGGTGCCAGAAGCTCCTTGAACGGAACCTGGCCCAAGCCGGTCACCAGCTTATCGGTACCAAAAGTTTCGCGATCGAAGAACACGCCGCTTTGCAGGCCAAGATGTTCGTAGAACTCGAGGTTCTGCGTCGTTTTGGCAAGCTTTTCCACGTCGATGCCGAGTGTCGTCAGCAGGCCTGCGGCGATTGGGCCATAGGGTCTTGGACTATCGATTTCCAAGGTGCCCCCGTTCAACAAATTCAGATGGCCGTCCAAGTTGAATTCGTTGCGTTTGGCATGGCCGCCGAAATCGTCATGGTTGTCGAGGATCAGAATGCGGCTGTCGGCCTTCTGTGCACGATAAAAATGCGCGGCAGCGAGGCCGCTGATGCCTGCTCCGACCACGATCAAGTCGTATTCCTCGCCGGTATCCGTGGCGGCCGGCCAGCTCTTGCCGTCGCGCAGCGCGTGAGCATCCTCAAAGGAGCCGGGATGGCTGCCACGCATGCCGGTGAGCAGGGGCGGGTAGTAACCGGCGGCGTCTTGGGCGGCGGGGGGCAGCTGTGCGGCGCCCGGCGCAGCATTGGGTGCGGTGGCATTGGGCGGCGTTGCCGCGAGCACGGATCCGGATGCCGCGGCGGTGATTCCGATGGCGATGCCGTTCAAAAAATCGCGCCGTGTGATGGATTGGTCCATGCCGAGCAAATGGTCTCGAGAGCGATCCTGCTTTTCTTGTGTCATGGCATACCCTGTCAAAAGGCTCGATTTTAGCCGGCGCCTCCGCGCAGGGTTGCGCTCATCGCTGCGGGCGAGTCGCACCCGGCGCTTCGTGCCATTGGACTTGCCAGCACTCAGGGACTGTATATACTACCAGCCACTGGCTACATATACAGGTGATGCATGTCGGACCTTACGCCCCGCCAAACCCAGATCCTCAGGCTCATTCAAGACACCATCATGGAAAGCGGGATGCCGCCCACGCGTGCGGAAATCGCGCGCACTTTGGGCTTCAAGTCACCGAATGCCGCTGAGGAACATTTGCGCGCCTTGCAACGCAAGGGTGTCATCGATCTGATCCCCGGCGCCTCGCGCGGCATTCAGCTCAAGGACATTCTGCGCGAACAGCTGGGACTGCCGCTCATCGGGAGGGTTGCCGCCGGCCGCCCGATCTTGGCCGAAGAGCATATCGAAAAGCGTTATCAAATCGATCCACAGCTATTCCAGCCCCAGCCGCATTACCTGCTGAAAGTGCAAGGCATGAGCATGAAAAATGCCGGCATCTTGGATGGAGATCTGGTGGCCGTGCATCGCACGCCCGAAGTTCGCAATCGCCAAATCGTGGTTGCCCGCTTGGACAACGAAGTCACCGTCAAGCGCTACCGGCAAGAAGGCACCATCGTATGGCTGCTGCCCGAAAATGACGACTTCAAACCCATTCGAGTCAATCTCAAAGAACAGCCCATGATTATCGAAGGGGTGGTCGTCGGAGTGCTTCGTCGCGGTAAAGACGTGGATGCCGCGTGAGGTATCAACGCTTGCGGATATTTTGGCCGATGCACGCGTCTGGAAGGTAAAAGACGCCTCGGCTGCCCCCCCTCGTCCAGTTTGGTCCACTGGTAAAAGCTCGCTGGATGCCCGCTTGCCGGGGGGTGGGTGGCCGACGGCGTCTCTCATCGAGGTGCTGCTGGACGATACCGGCTTGGGCGAAGTGCAGCTTTTCTTGCCGGCTTTGGTGGAGTGCCAGCGCAGCGCCGGTCAGAACGGGATCGACTCAGTAAGAACCGCCGAGGCGCCCTGGCTCGTCTGGATTGCGCCTCCCCATGAACCTTATGCCCCTGCCTTGGCACAGCAGGGAATCGATCTGAGGCGCTTGCTCGTGGTGCGCCCCGCCGGCGTCACCGAAGCACTATGGGCTGCCGAACAGGCTTTGAATTCGGGTGTCTGCGCCGCAGTGTTTCTCTGGCTGAAGGGTACCGATGATCGCTGGCTGCGTCGCTTGAAGCTCGCAGCCGAGGCGGGTGGTGCACTGGGTGTGCTGTTCCGCCCCGAGCGTCATCGTTTCGAATCTTCACCCGCCAGCCTGCGTTTGTTGATGACGCAGGGTGAGCATGAGACGCGTCTCGATCTACTCAAGGTGCAAGGCGGCCGGCCCGGCCCGGTCGATCTGGGTGGTCCGTGAACTCAAGAACTGCAACGCAGAGGCAGGATGCCGGAGCAGACGCCGCAGGCACCCGTAAGGGGAGGACCCAGGGTGACCTTTTTGCCGCAGAGGCTGCGTCGCCGGCGCTTGCACCTGCGCCAGCATCGGCGCTCGGTTCCGCGCAAAGCGAAGCACCGAGAGCATTGAAAGCCGGCGGCATGCCGCCGACGCCGCACGCTGCCAGCCATGCGCGCTCACGACAGCTGTGGTATGCCGTCGTGTTTCCGGAATTGGCCGGCATGGAACATGCTGCCGCTGTGCTGCAGCGTCTTTGCCTGTATGCACAGCGATTCACTTCATTCGTCAGCATCGAGCCGCCCAACGCGCTGTTATTGGAGATCAGGGGGAGCTTGCGGTTATTCGGCCCCCTTGAGCGTTTGCAGGCCGGCATCGATGCCTGCTGGCAGCGGCTTGCGCTGCCGGCTCACAGCGTCACGGCTCCCTCGACTTTGGCGGCGCTCTGGATCGCGCGCTGCGGCCGATTGCATTCCGGCGTTCCGTTGAGCGGCGTCCCGCTGTGCATAGAGGATGCCGGGACGCTGCCAGGACACCTGGCGAAGTTGCCCATCGCTTGTACTGCCTGGGACATAAAGCGCTTGCAAACCTTGCGGGCCATGGGTGTGACGCGCCTGGGAGAATTGTTGCGCCTGCCGCGCGCCGGTCTCGCGCGCCGCTTGGGCGCCGCGGCCGTGTTGGATCTCGACATTGCGCTAGGTCGGCAGTTCGCGCCGCGCCGAGCGTTCGTGCCGCGTGAGCGTTTCCGGGCGCGCTGTGATTTCGAGACGGAGATCGAGAATGTCGCGTATCTGGAGAAGGCGCTCGAACCCTTGATCGAGCGCTGTGCGCGGTTTTTGCGGGAGCGCCAGGCCGGCGTGCAGGCGCTGCGGCTGAAGCTGCGGCATCGTGCGGGGCCTGCGGCCTGCATGCATTTGGGGCTGGCGAGCATCACGGGTGAACGCCACCGCTTGATGGATGTACTTGCCCAAACGCTGGGCCGGCTCGAGCTTCGAGCACCGGTCCACGGTGTGGAATTGATCTCCGGATCCTTGCAGCCGCTCTCGGCCGCTTCGCTCGATGCCTTTGCGGGGTTAGGGGGCGTTCGCGCCGGTGTTGGTACGGGCGTGGTCGCCGGCCGCGGGCGCGACAGCGTGCCGCAACTAGTGGAACGCTTGCGTGCGCGCTTGGGCGAGGATGCGGTGTATGGGGTTGCTGCAATCCCGGAACACCGGCCCGAAGCGGCCTGGCGGCGTGTCCACGAACTGTCGCTGACCTGCACCTCGCGCGGGGGCGAGAAGAGGATCGATGCGGCTGCAGGCGAGGGCATGCCGCGCCCCGTATGGCTGCTGGACGCACCGCTGCCGCTGCCGGAGCCGGACCTGCAGCAGCATCAAAGCGGATTGATTCTGGAGGAGGGCCCTGAACGTATCGAGAGCGGTTGGTGGGACGGCAAGGGCGTGGCGCGAGATTACTATGTCGCCCGCCAAGTCCGTGGTGCGCCTCTATCGCATGGCGCAAAGCTGTGGGTCTTTCAGGAACGCCGCTCCAGGCGCTGGTACGTGCATGGGATGTTCGCTTGAACGGCGGGCGTGAGAGACCGGGTCGTGTACGTCGAACTCCATGCCCTGAGTAATTTCTCTTTCTTGCGAGGCGCTTCGCAGCCCGAGGAATTGATTGCCCAGGCTCGGCATTTGAACTACCGCGGTCTGGCGCTCACCGACGAATGCTCGCTGGCGGGCGTGGTGCGTGCTCACGTGGCCGCCAAGCGGCACGGCTTGCCGCTGATCATCGGCACGGAACTCACCTGCATCGATGGGCTGAAACTCGTGGTGCTGGCCACCGATCGTGCGAGCTACGGCGCCATGAGCCGCTTGATCAGCCGGGCGCGCCGCGCGACGGTCAAGGGCCGCTACGCGCTGGCACGCGCCGATCTCGAAGATGCCCTCGGCGGCTGCTTGATCATCTGGCTGCCGCGCGCGGACAGAGCGTTGCCGCCGTCGCACGAGGAGGACGGCCGATGGCTGCGCGAACGCTTCCCGGGGCGCTTATGGCTGGGCGTGGAACTGCTGACCGGGGGCTTCGATGTGCGCCGTCTGCAGCTGCTCGAAGCGCTGGGCAAGACGCTGGAACTGCCCACAGTGGCCGCGGGCGATGTGCACATGCATCGCCGCAGCCGCCGCGCTCTCCAAGATGTGCTGACGGCGATCCGCCTGAACACGCCGCTGCAATCCCTGGGGTTTGCCGTGTTTCCGAACGGTGAGCGCTGCTTGCGGCCGCTGCAGCGCCTGCGCGAGCTGTACCCCGCGCCGCTGCTGGCGCAAACGCTCGAGATCGCCGAACGCTGCACATTCAAGCTCGATGAGCTGCGCTACGAGTATCCCGAGGAAATCGTGCCCGCCGGCGCCACGCCCACCAGCCACTTGCGTGTGCTGACGGAGCAAGGCTGCAGGGAGCGATGGCCTGCGGGCGTGCCGGCCGCCGTGCGCAAGAACATCGAACACGAATTGCGCCTGATCGCCGAGCTGAAATTCGAGCCGTTCTTTCTGACCGTGCACGATATCGTTCAGGAGGCACGCTCGCGGAAAATACTCTGTCAGGGCCGCGGTTCCGCGGCCAATTCCACCGTCTGTTACTGCCTGGGCATCACCGAGGTGGATCCCTCGCGCATGGCCATGCTGTTCGAGCGCTTCATTTCCAAGGAACGCAACGAACCGCCCGATATCGACGTGGATTTCGAGCACGAGCGGCGCGAAGAGGTGATTCAATACATCTATGGGAAGTACGGTCGCGAGCGCGCGGCGCTGGCCGCCACCTTGATCTGCTACCGTCCGCGCAGCGCCTTGCGGGACGTGGGCAAGGCGCTGGGATTGGATCTCGCGCAGGTAGACAAGCTGGCGCGAGGCATGCAATGGTGGGACGGCCAGCGCATCGAGCCCGAGCGTATCCGCGCCTCCGGGTTCGACCCTGAGGATCCTGTGATTGCGCGCCTCATCGCACTCACGGCGGAGATTCTCGGCTTTCCCCGCCATCTCTCGCAGCACGTGGGTGGCTTCGTCATTGCACGCGGGCGTTTGGACGAACTCGTGCCCATCGAGAATGCGGCCATGCCCGAGCGCACGGTGATCGAGTGGGACAAGGACGATCTCGATGCGCTCGGATTGCTGAAAGTGGACGTGCTCGGCTTAGGGATGCTGAGCGCGCTGCGGCGGACGTTTCAGCTGGTCAACGAGTTCGGCGGTTCATCCGCGGCCGCGGGCCCGCTCGGTCTGGCGAGCGTGCCGGTCGAGGATAAAGCCGTGTACGAGATGATTTGCCGCGCCGACACCGTGGGCGTGTTTCAGATCGAATCGCGGGCGCAGATGTCCATGCTGCCGCGATTGCGGCCGCAAAATTACTACGATTTGGTGATCGAAGTGGCGATCGTGCGTCCCGGCCCGATCCAGGGAGAGATGGTGCATCCCTACCTGCGCCGCCGCAACGGCGAGGAGGCGGTGACCTATCCCAGCAAACAGGTCGAGGAGGTGCTCGAGCGCACCTTGGGCGTGCCGATTTTTCAGGAACAGGTCATGCAGCTGGCCATCGTCGCAGCCGGCTTCACGCCGGGAGAAGCGGACCGGCTGCGCCGCGCGATGGCGGCCTGGAAGCGCAAGGGCGGGCTGGAACCTTTCCAGCGGCAATTGATCGACGGCATGCGCGAACGGGGATATCCCGAAAGTTTCGCGCAGCAGATATTCAATCAGATACTCGGTTTCGGTGAATACGGATTTCCGGAATGTGTCGTCGGCGAGACGCGCGTAGTGGATGCCGACACCGGGCGATGGTTGACCATCGATGAAGTCATGCGCGGGCAGGCCCGCCTCGCTAACACACTGGCATGCGATGATGATATGCGTTTGAGAAAACGAAAAGTGCTGCGCGTGATGCAGAGCGGAATGAAACCCGTGTTTCGTTTACGTACGGCTCTTGGCCATGAAATTATCGCGACGGCCGAACACCCATTCATGACCATATCCGGGTGGCATCAGCTTGGAAAACTCAAAGTCGGCGATCATGTGGCGACGGCGCGCTCCGTGCCGGTGCAGGGCCGCCGGAGATGGCCGCGCCACAAGATTCTCGTTCTCGCCGATCTGGTTACCGAAGGCAATCTGTGTCATCCCAGCACGTTTTATTTTTACACCACGCAGTCATGGCATCGCGACGAGTTCATAAAGGCGGTAGAGCGATTCCCCAACACCAGAGCGGTGGTTGATTTTCGCAAAGCATGCTTCTCCGTACGTGTCCGCAGAATAGACCGCAAACGCCAGATTGGCGCCGTCCATTGGCTGCGTGGGCTGGGTATGTGGAATTGCGGAGCCCGGAAGAAACGACTGCCGTCCACAGTCTTCGAGCTGTGTGATGGCAATATCGCGTTGCTGCTCGCGCGGCTCTGGGAAGGAGATGGCGGCTTCTCCACGACGGGTCATGCATCCTACGACACCGCCTCTCGTCATTTGGCTTTACAAGTGCAGTATTTGCTTCTGCGGCTCGGCATCGTCGCGCGCCTATATCGCAGGAGACGTCTGTACAAAGAACGTGAGCTGGAACATCAGGTAGTCACGGTGACGGGCGAGGAAGGATTACGCCGATTTTGGCAGCGCGTGGGCCGCCGTTTCCTGGATCCGAGAAAGAAGGAGCTATCGAAATTGCTGGCGTCGCCGCGCAGCAGGGGGCGCATGTCTCACGATATCATTCCAGTGGAAGTCAGATCGATTATCCGCCGCGAGCGCAAAAAACGAGGTTTAACTTGGAATGAGATCGGTCGAATGACCGGTCTGGCAATGCGCGAAATCCAGGGACATGGCATTGGCAAAATCGGCTTTCGCCGTCAGGTGATCGGGCGTCTTGCCACAGCTTTGGGATCACCCGATCTCTTGCGATTGTCACAATCAGATCTTTATTGGGACAGAATTGTGGAAATTAAGGCAATCGGAAGCCGGGAAACATACGATTTGCAGATAGAAGGCAATCATAATTTTTTGGCCGATCATTTCGTTGTCCACAATTCACATGCAGCGAGCTTCGCCCTCCTGGTGTACACCTCCGCCTGGCTGAAGCACTACGAGCCGGCGGCATTTTGCGCGGCCCTCATCAACAGCCAGCCGATGGGCTTCTATGCACCGGCGCAATTGGTGCGCGATGCGCGCTCGCATGGCGTGGAGGTGCGCGCCATCGATGCGACGAGCAGCGATTGGGATTGCACGCTCGAAAGGAGGGCCGATGGCCGGCCGGCGCTGCGCCTGGGCCTGTGTCTGGTGAAGCATTTATCGGCCGAGGGAGCGGGCCGGCTGGTTGAGGCGCGCGGTGCGCGCGGCTTTGATGGCATCGCCGATCTGGCGGAGCGGGGCGCTCTCGACCGGCAGGATCTGCAGGCGCTCGCGGCCGCCGATGCGCTGGCCGGTCTTGCGGGACATCGGCACCGTGCCGTATGGCAGGTCACGGGGGTGGAACGCGCATTGCCTCTGCTACCCGCCGCCACGGTGCGCGAGGAGGGCATTCCGCTGCTGCGCGCCCCGCGCGAAGGTCAGGACATCGTCGCCGACTATGGCAGCACCGGTCTCACGCTGCGCCGCCATCCGTTGAGCCTGTTGCGCGAGAAACTGCGGCGTCGCGGCGTGCTGCCGACCCAGGAACTCTGGGAGCAGCCGGATGGAACGCAGGTGACCACCGCGGGCCTGGTCATCACGCGCCAGCGGCCGGGCAGTGCGAGCGGGGTGATCTTCGTCACCATGGAAGATGAAACCGGCTATGTGAATTTGATCGTGTGGAACAGCGTCGCCGTCGCGCAGCGGGCGGCATTGCTCGAATCATACCTGCTCGAGGTGCGGGGCAAGCTGCAGCGGGAGGGCGATGTGCAGCATGTGATCGCGCAGCGGCTGACGAATCTGTCGGCGATGCTGGGGGATCTGACGGTGGCGGCGCGGAATTTTCACTGAAGCCGGCGCGCAGCTGAAGCGGGCGCGGCAGCTCAGACATCCAATCCGATCGACCGCATGAGTTCGACGCCGTTGCTCTTGGTGATGATGCCGTTGCGCAGCTTGAAATCGAACTTGAGCTTGCCATCGATGAATTCGTCTTCGAAGTGGACGTTCACGAGTGCGTGCGCGTCGAGACCGGCGATTTCCGTCAATGCCAGATCGTGAGTGCTGACCAAACCGATGGCGCCCCGTTCGAGCAATGCTCGAATGACGCCTTGCGCGCCGATCCGTCTGTCGGAGGAGTTGGTTCCCTGCAGCAGTTCGTCCAGGAGATACAACAACGGCAGCGCCGCCGGCTCAAACAGTTGGCGCAGTCGTGTGATCTCGGCATAGAAGCGCGAACTGCCCTCATGCAGCGAGTCATTGACGCGAATGCTGGCGCCGATCTGCAGCGGCGTGAGCCGTAGGCGCTTTGCGCATACCGGAGCGCCCGCCATCGCCAGCACCGTGTTGATTCCGACGGCGCGCAACAGTGTGCTTTTCCCTGACATGTTCGAGCCGCTGACCAGCAGCACGCGGGTGCTGCCTGACATATCGACGTCGTTACAGACGCGGGCAGCGGCGGGGATCAGCGGATGGCCGAGCTCATCAGCCTGAAATGCCGCCGCACCCTCGATGAATTCCGGAAACGGATACTCGGGATGTTCGTAAGAGTACCGGGCGAGCGATACCAGAGCCTCGATTTCGCCCAAAACATCCAGCCAGGCGCGGATCGCATTGCCGTGAGCGGCGCGCCAACGCTCGGCGGCGAGCGCCGCTTGCAGCGGGTACATCAGCGGCAGCATGAACGGCTGCAGAAATGGATTGCGGCGCGACTCGATAAAATTGACGATGGTGGCGAGCCTCGAGAACGCCGCCGATGCGCCGATCGAGTGCGACGACAACCTCAGCACGAGCGCGCGCAACGGCGCCGCCTCGAAGCGTTCCGTCTCGATTCGATTCAACAGCAGGGACAGGCCCTTCAGATCTTCGTAGGCAGTCTCGACGGCCGTCGTGGCGGTGCGGACAGGATCCCTCAGGAGGTATGTCAGGGCGAGCTCTAGGAGAAGGACCGCGAGCAGCGGAAATCGCAGTCCGGCAATCGCCCACGCCAGCGCCGCCGCTACGGCAAGCAGCGCGAGCAGCGGCGCCGTCCAGCGTATCCACGGACGATCGAGCCGGTTCGGTGATTGCGCCCAGTCAATGACCCTGTCGCAGTGCAGCTCGATTCTGGATGAATCGCCCTGGACGGCCAATTCCTCGCGCCAGTCCAGGCGATCGCGCAGATCGGCGATGCTCGAATGCCGCTCGCGAATGGCTGCGCAGTCCGCGGGCGCGAGCAGCCACTGCGCCAGGGTGTTTTCACCCATCTGAGTGCGGGCCGCACACAGCATTTGATACAGGCTGTCCTTGCCGAACAGATCGAGGTCGGCCGCATAAATGTGATGCTGAACATCGAACTGCCCGCCGCCCGGCCCGCTGCCGTGCCAGCGATCCTGTATACGTTCGAGCCCGGTGCGATAAAACTCCACGGCGCGCTGCGCTTGTGCCTGCCAACCGCGAACGTGCCGGTGATATATAACCAAGCCGATGAAGGCCATGGTGGGGAGGAGCAACCATGGCAGCGCAATCGCGTAGCGTCCGAAGCACAGCCACGCCGTGACCAAAAATGACACGCCGAGGGCGAGCCGGGCATTCCCGAGGCGAACATGTAAACGCTCGCCTTGGACGAGGCGCGCTTCGCGTTCACGCAGTCGCGCTGAATATTGTTCTACCGGGGACAAGGGATCAGTCTGCCAGAACCGCAGGACGGACGGCGCCTTCCGTCAGGCAGCCGCCTGCCTAATTGCGGCGCCCCTTTTTCTTCTTTGCAGCGGGCTTGTCCGAGCCCTCCGGATCCGCTTCGGAGTCCGACTCCGCTTCGGAGTCCGGCTCCGACTCCTCGTGCTCGTCCGCATCACCTATCTTGTAGTCGTCGAAGTCGCTGAGCAATTCCGCCGTGCGGCGCTCCTCCATGACGCGTTCGAGGCGCCGCCAGGCGGGTTCGGCTCCCTTGGGCGCGCGCCGGCGTTGCGACTCGACATCGCGCATGATGTGATCGACGTCGACCTCATCGCCACCGGGGGCGACATCTTCGGCGTCCTCTTCCTCGAATTCGTCCGATTCGGGCTTTTCGCTCATGCTACCGAAATGGCTCTTGGCCGGTGAACTGACACGGGCGCGTTATAAACGGAAAGGTGGTTCAGGTGCAATACCCTGCCGCACACTCCGTTATTTGACAAGGTCGTTGAGCTGGAAAATCGGCAACAGGAGCGCGATGACGATGAACATGACGACCGCGCCCATGAATACCACCATGAAGGGCCCCAGCAGATTGGTCATGGTCGACAGCAGGCCGTCCATCTCGCGTTCCTGATTCGTCGCCGCGCGCTCGAGCATCTTTTCCAGCTCGCCGCTGCTCTCGCCGCTGCTGATCAGGTGAATCATCATGGGCGGGAAGAGCTTGCGGGCGGCGAGCGACTTGCCGATGGGGGCGCCCTCGCGGACCCGCAACGCCGCGTCCTCGACGGCTCTTTTCATGGGCATGTTGACGACCACGTCGGCAGAAATCCGCAATGCATCGAGCACCGGTACGGCGCTTGCCGTCAAAATGCTGAAGGTGCGGGCAAATCGCGCCGTATTGAGGCCTCTAATGAGCTTCCCGACCAGCGGTACCCTCAGCATGAACCGGTCGAAGCGCAGGCGCGCCTCCGGTGCCTTGAGCCAGCGTAAAAACCCCCAGACGGCTGCCGCAATGACGATGACGGCGTAGAACCAGTAGTGCCGGACGAGGTCGCTCATGCCGATCAGAAGGCGCGTGGCGAAGGGCAGCTCCTGGTGGCCGGATTCGAACACCGCGACGACTTGCGGCACCACGTACGCCAGCAAGAAGGACACGATGGCGCAGCATAGAATCAACAGCACGATGGGGTACACCAGCGCATTGCTGACCTGCTGGCTCATGACCTGGCGCGACTCGGTGTAGTCCGACAGCCGCTCGAGCACCGAGTCGAGCTTGCCGGACTGCTCGCCGGCCGAGACGGTGGCGCGATAGATCTCCGGGAACGCCTGCGGAAAGTCCCGCAAGCCGTCGGCCAGGGGGTGACCCTCGACGACCTTGCTGCGCACGCCCAGAACGATTCTCTGGACCCGCGGTTTCTCGGTTTGCTCCGCGACCGCCTGCAGCGATTCCTCCAACGGCAGTCCGGAACGCAGCAGGGTGGCCAATTGGCGCGTCAGCAGGGCCAGATCGAGCGTGGAGAGTCCCCGCCGCATGAATTTGCGCGCCCGGCTCTTCTTCAGCTCGCGCTGCGCGGTCTCCTGGATGTCCATGGGCAGGAGGTGCTTTTCGCGCAACAGCTGGCGCACGTGCTTGGGGGTGTCGCCCTCGATCAGCCCTTTGCGCTCCCGGCCCTGCGCGTCGAGAGCGGTGTATTCGAACGCGCCCATCAGTCCTCGCGGGTGACGCGCAGAACTTCTTCGAGCGTCGTTTCGCCCGCCATCACCTTTCTGCGGCCGTCATCGCGGATACCGGGGCTCGACAGGCGCGCATAACGCTCCATGTCCTGCTCGGAGGCGCCGTCGTGAACCATCGTCCGCATGTGATCGTCGACCATGATGAGTTCATAGATGCCGGTTCGCCCCCGATAACCCATGCCGGGTTCGGTGCTCGGGCGGTACAGCTGCACCGGATCGCTGTTCGCATCGAGATTCAAGAGGCGCCGTTCATATTCGCCGGCCATGAACGGTTCGCGGGTCTCCGGATTGAGGACCCGCACCAGGCGTTGCGCGAGCACCCCAATCAAGCTCGACGACAGCAGGAAGGGCTCAATGCCCATGTCGCGCAGCCGCGTGACTGCGCCCACGGCCGTATTGGTGTGCAGGGTGGAGAGCACCAAGTGTCCCGTCAAGCTCGCCTGCACGGCGATTTGCGCGGTTTCCAGGTCGCGAATTTCCCCGATCATCACCACGTCGGGGTCCTGTCTGAGGATGGCGCGCAGGCCGCGCGCGAAGGTCATTTCGACCTTGGTGTTCACCTGAGTCTGGCCGATGCCGTCGATGTAGTACTCGATCGGCTCCTCGACGGTCATGATATTGCGGGTATTGTCGTTGATGCGTTCGAGAGAGGCGTACAGCGTGGTGGATTTGCCGGAACCGGTGGGGCCGGTCACCAGGATGATGCCGTGCGGCTTGTGGATGATCTCATCCATCGTATCCTGGGTACGGGGATCCATTCCCAGCGAGGTGAGCTCGATGCGCCCGGCTTGCTTGTCGAGCAAGCGCAGCACGACCCGCTCGCCATGTCCGGAGGGCAGGGTGGAAACGCGCACGTCAACGGCGCGCCCGGCGATGCGCAAAGAGATTCTGCCGTCCTGCGGCAGGCGCCGCTCCGCGATATCGAGCTTGGACATGACCTTGATGCGCGAAACCACCAGAGGCGCCACTGCGCGTTTGGTCTGCAACACCTCGCGCAGCACGCCGTCGACGCGAAAACGGATCACCAGGCGATTCTCGTAGGGCTCGATGTGGATGTCCGAGGCGTTTTCCTTGACTGCCTGCGTCAGCAGGGCGTTGATCAAGCGAATGATCGGCGCCTCGTCGTCGCTCTCCAAGAGATCGGAGGACTCGGGGATGTCCTCGGCCAGATGCGCGAGGTCGGTATTGTCGTCCAAGCCCTCGAGCATCTGCATGGCGGCGCCGGAGCCGGCTTCGTAGGCGATGCGCAGCATGGAATCGAAGGACTCGACCGATATGCGCTCGAGCTTCAATGGGACTCCCATGAAGCGGCGCACCTCTGCCAAGCTTTGCGGCGTCACGCCCGGTCGGCACACCGTGTCCGCGACTCCACCGACAATGCCCCGAACCAGGACTCCATGCCGTTTCGCGAAGGGAAACGACAGCTTGCGCTGCCCGTCGGATTCTTGGAGTTCCGCGTTCATGGGTGCGATGGGGGCGCCGGCTGCGGCGCCGCAGTAGCCGGCGGCAAAGCGATCGAGGGCGGCGGGTCGGGCAGGGCGCCCTGCAAATTCGTGCCGGGCGGCGGCGGCACGGGCCGGCCGGCACCCGGCGGCACGGGCGGGATGGACGGCTGCTTTTCACCCGGCAGCAGCGTGATGTGCCCGTCGTGCAGATTCTTCTCTTGCTGCCGTATTCCGTTGTACTTGCTCTCGCTGATCTCCGCGGTTGCCTCGGCGTCGCGCAATATTCTGGGACGGATGAATACCAGCAGGTCGGTCTTGACGCGCGAGCCGCTGCGCGACTTGAACAAGTTGCCGATCAGCGGAATGGCGCCCAATCCCGGCACCCGGTCTTCGCTCTCCGTAACCGTATCCTGCATCAGGCCGCCGAGCACGATGACGCCCCCGTCTTCGATCAGCACCGTGGTCTTGATGGAGCGCTTGTTCGTCGAAATGTCGGCCGAATCCGCGAGCTTCGCGCCCGGTGAGGAGTCTTCCTGCTCGATCTTGAGCTGTACCGAATTGCCCTCGTTGATGTGCGGGGTGACCTTCAGAATCGTGCCCACTTCCTCGCGCTGAATGGTCGTGAAGGGGCTGGTGGTGCCGTTCGTGGCGGCGGTCGAACTAGAGAAGGAACCGGTAATCAACGGGATCTCCTGTGTGACATGCACCTCGGCCTCCTCGTTGTTCATGGTGACCAGCGACGGCGTGGAGATGATGTTGCTGCTGCCATCGCTGCGCAATGCCTGGATGAGCGCGGCGAAGCCCTTGCCCGTGGTCGAGTTGTACGTGCCGAGAGCAAACGTGGCGCCGGTGCCGACCGTTGCGCTGCTGATGCCGCTCGCGACCCCGGTGGTGCCGGTGGTATTGGCGGTCGCGATGGCAGTTTGGTTCAAGGTGCTGCTGGTTGCACCGATGGCGGCCGCGGCCAGATCGACGATGCTGGTGCCTTGGCCGGGCAGATTGATCACACCGTAGCCGTAGCTGTTGCCGCCGTCGAGGAGCCATTGCACGCCGAGGTTGGAGCTCTTGTTGACGTCGACCTCGACGATGACGGCTTCGACCTCCACTTGCGCGCGTCGGATGTCGAGTTTGTCGATCACTGCCATGAGCGACTTCATGAGCTTGGGGGGCGCCGTGATGATGAGTGCGTTGGTCGCCACATCCGCCCAGATGGTGACGCTGGCTTCGACATTGGATCCCCCGCCGCCGCCCGCACCGCCGCCCGCGCCTCCGGTGGGGGGGCCGCCCTGCGCCTTAGCCGAGGCGGTTGCCTGACCCTTGAGCTTGTCGGCGATCTTTTCGGCGTCTGCATAGCGCAGGTACCTGACCTGCGTGTCCCCGCCGGTCGCGAGCGGCGTGTCCATGTTGATCATCAAGGCCTTGAGCCGCAGACGCTGCGACTTCTCGCCGGTCAGCAGAATGCTGTTGGTGCGTTCGTCGGCCACGATTTTGACGGCTGCGCCTCCGCCCTCGGCGCCCTGGCCTTGATTCAGAGAATTGACGTCACGGACCACGTCGGCGGCGCTGGCATTGTGCAGTGCAATCACCTCGATGGGCTCATCGCCGCTTTCGTCCATGCGCTCGACGATGCGCACGATGCGGCTCACATTGCTGGCGCGATCCGAGATGATCAGCATGTTTCCGCTGGGGTACGCCGCCAAATGCCCGTATTGGGGGATGAGCGGCCGCAGCAGCGGGACCAATTGTGCGGCGCTGATGTTTTTCACGGTGACGATCTGCGTCACGACTTCATCCGACGTCGCGCTCACGCTGTTCGGCAGGTCATTGGCAGGCACCTGCCGGGCATCGGTGTTCGGAATGATCTTGATGACCTTGCCGGCCGGCACCGCCACGTAGCCATACACCTGCAGCACAGACAAGAACGCCTCATAGAAGGCGGTCGGAGACATGGGCGTCGCCGACAGCATCGTGACCTTGGCATTGACGCGCGGATCGATGATGAAATTCTTGCCGGTGACTTCGGCCACGGCCTGGATGATCTGGCTGAGATCCGCATCCTTGTAGTTGGGCGTGATGGTCGGGCCGTCCTGAGACTTCGCCGGCGGCGGCGGCGCGGCCTGCAGCGCGGTCGACACCAGCGGCGCTGCAAACGCGAAGGCGAGCACAGGAGCAAGGTAGCGCCTGGACTGCGTTTTGGCTGAATTCGGTATCATGGGCACTCGTGATTCATGGGTACGCGTAAGTTGAACGCATTCGACCATAGCCGCGGCTATTGGTTTGGATTCTGATTAGGATTTCCCGGAACGGCGCTCTGCGGCGGCGGTGGCGGCTGCGGGGCGTCATTGGAAGGCGCGCCGGCGGGTGCGCCAGAGGCGGGAGTTGCCGCGGGAGCGGCAGGGTCGCCGGAGGGCGGGTTCGCGTTACCATCCAATTCCTTGGTCGCCTGCGCCGCGACCTGGGCGATGTTCAAGGTGATTTGCTGTTTTTGACCGCCACGCTCCACGTCCACGGTCACGTGGTCCGAGGTCTGGATCGTATTGAAAACCTCTTGGCTGCGCTGCGGATCATCGAGCACGGTGCCGTTGATTGCCGTGACCAAATCGCCACTCTTGAGTCCTAATTTATCGAATATCTGCCGATTTCGGCCAGGGTAGGCGCGAAAGCCGCGCAGTTTGCCCGCTGCGCTGTCGTACGATGGCACGGTGCGCATGACTTGATCGAGAATACCCGGATCCTGCTGCACGAGGTGGCGGATGTTGTCGACCGCCGCTGCGGTGCGCGGATCGGCGCCGCCGCCGCGACGCGTGATGGGCCGCCCGTGCATGCCCGGGCCCAGCAGCCTCGGCAATATCAAGCTTTCCAATGCACCGCCGCGATCGAGAATGACATGATCCAGATAGACTGAATGCAAAGATGCGCCGCCGACATTGTCGCCAACCGAATACACCTTCGCCGGACCGCCGTCGCTGATGATGGCGACGCCCCGTTTCGGGTCCTGAGTTGCAATCGTTCCGGAAAGCGCCAGATTGGAGGTGGACTGGGGCGCATTGGCCGGGTCTTGAGTGCTCGGATCGGCGGTGGCGACTCCGAACAGGTGGGCCGATACCACGCTCTGAATGTCGAGTCCGGCATGCTGGCCGGCGCGCGGCGGGATGTTCCCCAGCACCGGCTGGGGGGATTTCACAGGACCGCCGCCGAGCAGGGTAATGGCGATGCGCGCCAGCTCCACGGCAATCAGCGCCGCTAGGCCCAACGACACCAGTCTCGGGCCGTTGCCCTGCAGGCGGGAAAGCCAGTGTTGTGCGCGCGTATCAAGCATGGGGGAGTCGTGAATGATTGCCGTGATCGGCAATCATACGGTATCCGTCCGACCGCTCAAGCATTTGTTTTTACTTGTTAAAATAATGTGACACCGATTGGCGACGAGGCATTTCGGGGACGATTAGTTTACACCGCTTGTAAACGGTCGAAACGCACCCTATAAACTGATGATTCATGAGTGACATCGAACGTGGTCGGGAAGGGACGGGCTTGGTCGTCGAAGAAGCGGCGCCCAAGCTCAAGCGCCCGCCTCTGTACCAAGTGGTGCTGATCAATGACGACTACACTCCCATGGAGTTCGTGGTCGATATCCTGCAGCGCTTTTTCGCAATGGACCGCACTAAAGCGACCCGCGTTATGCTGGAAGTGCATACCAAGGGTAAGGGAGTCTGCGGGGTCTTTACTTATGAGATTGCGGAGACCAAGGTGGCTCAAGTGATCGCGTATGCGCGACAACATCAGCATCCGCTGATGGCAACGCTAGAAGAGGCGTAAAGTGCTAAGTCAAGAACTCGAATTCTGCTTGAACGATGCGTTTGCCGGTGCGCGTGAGGCGCGGCATGAATTCATGACCGTCGAGCACCTGCTGCTCGCGATCGTGGATACCCCAAAAGTCAGGGAGGTCCTGAAGTCCTGCGGCGCAGACACCGCCAAACTCAAGACCGAACTGAAGCAATTCATAGATCAGACCACACCGCGGTTGCCGACCGGCGAAGATCGGGATGTGCAGCCGACCCTGGGATTTCAAAGAGTGCTGCAGCGGGCCGTGTTTCACGTCCAATCGAGCGGCAAGAAGGAAGTCACCGTGGCCAATGTGCTGGTGGCGATCTTCAGCGAGAAGCAATCGCATGCCGCCTACCTGCTGAGCATGCAGGACGTGTCGCGCCTGGACGTGGTCAACTTCATCGCGCATGGCTTGTCGAAGGCCGGCGGCGAGGAGCGCAGCGACCGCGAAGAGGGCGGCGCCTCCACCGATGCCGAGCGCGAGGGCGAGGGCGGCGGCAATGCCCTGGAGAAATATGCCATCAACCTCAATGACTCGGCGCGCAAGGGCAAGATCGATCCTTTGATCGGCCGCAAGCTCGAGGTCGAACGCACCATCGAGATTCTGTGCCGGCGGCGCAAGAACAATCCCCTGTACGTGGGGGAGGCCGGCGTCGGGAAAACGGCGATTGCAGAGGGCCTGGCCCGCATGATCGTCGAGAACCAGGTGCCCGACGTGCTCTTGGATGCGACCATCTACTCGCTCGACATGGGTTCGCTGGTCGCGGGCACCAAGTACCGGGGCGATTTCGAGAAGCGCCTGAAGGCGGTGCTTGCAGAGGTGAAGAAGCAGCCGGGCGCGATTCTGTTCATCGACGAAATTCACACCGTCATCGGCGCCGGCGCCGCCTCGGGCGGCGTCATGGATGCGTCGAACCTCATCAAGCCCGCCTTGGCCAACGGCGAGCTGCGTTGCATCGGTTCGACCACCTACAATGAATATCGCGGAATCTTCGAGAAGGACCATGCGCTGGCGCGCCGTTTTCAGAAAATCGACGTCACGGAGCCGTCGATTCAGGACACGGTGGACATTCTGCGCGGCTTGAAGTCTCGGTACGAGGAGCATCACGGCATCAAGTACGAGGACGACGCGCTGCGCGCGGCCGCCGAGCTGGCGGCGCGGCATATCAACGACCGGCACATGCCCGACAAGGCCATCGACGTCGTCGATGAGGCGGGCGCCAATTTACGGCTGCAGCCGGTGGAGAAACGCGCCACGAGCGTCACCGTCACGCAGATCGAGAACGTGGTGGCGCGCATCGCGCGCATTCCGCCGAAGAACGTGTCGCTGTCGGATCGCGACGTGCTGAAGAATCTGGAACGCAATCTGAAATTGACGATATTCGGCCAGGACAAGGCGATCGAGGCGTTGTCCGCCGCCATCAAGATGTCGCGCTCCGGCCTGGGCGATCAGCGCAAGCCGGTCGGATCGTTTCTGTTCTCCGGCCCCACAGGGGTCGGCAAGACCGAGGTCACCCGTCAGCTGGCCATCGCCATGGGCGTGGAGTTCGTGCGCTTCGACATGTCGGAATATATGGAGAGGCATACGGTGTCGCGCCTGATCGGCGCGCCTCCCGGCTATGTCGGATTCGATCAGGGCGGATTGCTGACCGAGGCGATCGCCAAGCATCCGCACTGCGTGCTGCTGCTCGATGAAATCGAAAAGGCGCACCCCGATGTGTTCAACCTGCTGCTGCAGGTCATGGATCACGGCACGCTCACCGACAATAACGGCCGAAAGGCGGATTTCCGCCATGTGATCATCGTGATGACCACCAATGCGGGAGCTTTCGAAATGAGCCGGCCCAGCATCGGGTTCACTCAGTCCGACACCGGCACGGATGCAATGGAGGCGATCAGGCGCTTGTTTTCACCAGAGTTTCGCAATCGCTTGGACTCGGTCATTCAATTCTCGGGCCTGGGTCAGGACACGATCGAGCGCGTGGTGGACAAACTGCTCATCGAGGCCGAGGCGCAGCTCGAGCAGAAACGCGTAACGATTTCGGTGGACGAGCCGGCACGCCGCTGGATCGCCAAGAAAGGCTACGACCCGAAGATGGGCGCGCGCCCCATGGCCCGCGTCATCCAGGAATTCATCAAACGGCCGCTCGCCGAGGAGCTCCTGTTCGGCAAACTCGTCAACGGCGGCCACGTGGAAGTGTCCCTGAGCGAGGACGGTGAGAAGCTGAAGCTCGATGCCCGGGCGGCGGACCAACCGGCGCTCCTCTCGCACGAGAGCTCATCCACTACGGGGGGATGATGATATTGACCCGGTGACAGGGTCAGGGGGGATGAGAGGTGGGAGGACAAC
>Ga0302324_100004435_pt1 | contig 31074 bp, 21 predicted proteins | sample Palsa_T0_1_FD_201949 | JGI IMG/M metagenome (GOLD analysis project Ga0302324, IMG submission 201949) | Peat permafrost microbial communities from Stordalen Mire near Abisko, Sweden - Palsa_T0_1 | ecosystem: Environmental > Terrestrial > Soil > Palsa > Peat permafrost | place: Sweden: Abisko... | reverse complement strand
CGCCGACGAGACCATCGACTCCGACATCACCCCGCTCCTCGTGCCGGCGACGGGGCCGCACCTGGTGGCGGTGCGCGCGTACGACGCCGCCGGGAACTACGTCGTCCGCGAGGTGGAGACCCGCTAGGGGCGGCGAATGCCGTCCCCGTCCTGAATCGTCACGACGGAGTCTGTCGGGGCTTTGACCGACAGTCTCCTATAGGGGGCGGCGAATGCCGACCCCGTCCTGGGAACGCCACGACGGAGTCCGTCGGGGGCTTTGCCCGACGGTCTCCTAGCCCACCACCAGCCCGCGAGCTCTGTCGCGTCCCCCCCGCGACACCGCCGTCAGGGTCCACCTGGCCTTGGGCCCGCCTCGACCTTGCGAAAGGTAGCGATCTCCATCAGGTCCGGCGACACTTCAGTTGTCGGCACGCCCTGTGAAACGTACCCGGCGGGCCGGGAGGCCCTCCGCTTCGATGAGCCCTCGCGCAACCATCCTGGCCGCCCTGGCGGCCACCTCGGCACTCGCTCTGGCCGGGTGCAATGCCAGCGCGCTCGCCACCCCGGGTAGCTCGACGGTGCCCAACGTGGCCCTCCCCGACGGTGGCGACGCCGGAGACGCTGAAATCGCGGCGGACGCGGGAGGCGAGGCGCTGCCGGCGGAGGTCCTCCAGGGAAGCCCCCTGTGCAACGCCGTCCCCGCCAGCTGCTACCCGGACCATCCCACCACGGCCAAGGCCTGCGGCGAGGCTCCCGACGGAGGCCCCTACAGCCCGACCGGGGGCTACGACAACGCCGCCCTCGCCTGCCGGGTGGTCGCGACGACGCTGGACGCGACCGCCGCGAGCCAGAGTCCGACCTGCGCCCCCGCCGGTCCGGCCGGCGACGGCTCCTGGTGCAAGTCCGCGAGCGAGTGCCAGCCGGCGTTCGACTGCGTGGGCTCGGGCACCTGCCAGCAGTACTGCTGCTCCGGCAACGCCGAGTGCGTGGCCGATCAGTTCTGCGACATCCAGCCCACCGCGCATGCGCCGAGCGTCGAGGTCCCGGTGTGCATGCCCATTCATCCTTCCACCGGATGCAAGCTGCTCGACCTCACGGCCTGCCCGGCCACCGAGACCTGCGCGGTCGTGCGCGAGGACGGGGCGACGAGCTGCGTGGCCATCGGTACCGCCACCGTGGGCGAAGAATGCGACACGGAACACTGCTCGCTCGGGCTGGTGTGCCTGGGCACGCCAGGGAGCCGGACCTGCTTTCCGTTATGCACCACGTCGACGACGGCGCCCGGCGGGATTCAGTGCCCGGAGACCGAGCAGTGCAAGGGGGGACTGCCGCTGTTTCCGGATCCCACCGTCGGGATTTGCTCACCGTAGCCCGAGGCTAGGAGACTGTCGGTCAAAGCCCCGACAGACTCCGTCGTGACGTTCCAGGACGGGGACGGCATTCGCCGCCCCTAGGAGACTGTCGGTCAAAGCCCCGACAGACTCCGTCGTGACGTTCCAGGACGGGGACGGCATTCGCCGCCCCTAGGAGCGTGGATGCTTGATGAAGGTTCCCTTGTCGAGCTCCGCGAAGGCGAGGCGCAGCTCCTCCTGGGTGTTCATCACGATGGGACCGCGCCATGCGATGGGCTCGCCGATGGGCTTTCCCGAGATGAGCAAGAAGCGCAGCGGCTCGTCGCCCGCGCTGACCACGACGGCGTCGCCATCGGTGAAGAGCACCAGGTGCCGGTCGCCGATTTGCCTCTCGCGCTCCTGATCGAAGTACGAGTCCCCTTCTGCTTCGTAACTGTAGGGGTCCTCCTGATGGTTGAAGACCGCTCTCCCGGCGATGACGTAGGCGAAGACGGTGTGCCCGCGCGCCGTCGCCCGCGTGAAGGTCTTTCCCGCCGCTACGGTCACGTCGAGGTATTCGGGCTGGGTGGCGACGTCGCGCACCGGCCCGGTGACCCCCTCGGCCGTCCCGGAGACGATCTTCATCGTGGCGCCGGTCGCGTCCACGACCTCGGGGATCTCGCCGCTCACGATACCGCGGTAGCGAGGCTCGGACATCTTGCTGGCGGCGGGCAGATTGGCCCAGAGCTGGAAGCCATGCATCGAGCCGCGCGCGTCGCCCCGGGGCATCTCCTGGTGGATGATTCCGCTCCCCGCGCTCATCCACTGCACGTCGCCGGGCGCGATGACGCCCTGGTTGCCGAGACTGTCGCGATGCTCGACTTCCCCGCGGAGGACGTAGGTGATCGTTTCCATCCCGCGGTGCGGATGCCAGGGGAAGCCGCGGCGATACTCGTCCGGCACGTCGGAGCGGAAGTCGTCGAGGAGGAGAAAGGGATCGTACTCCTCGGGCAGGCCGAGGCCGATGGCGCGATGCAGGTGGACGCCCGCCCCTTCGACGGTGGGGTGGCTCTTGACTATCTTTCGGATCCGCCGGCTTTCCATCGGTGCCTCACCTGTTGGCGCGCTCGGTGCGAGAGTTTAGCACTACTGCAGGTCACATCGCGGTGGTCCCGGGATCGTGCCAGCCGTGCGGCGGCGTCACCGCCGGATCCGCCTGGGGCGGTCCCCACGTGCCTGGCTCGTATTCGTGGAGCGGTGTGCGATTCCCCAGGATGGGGTCCACGACGCGCCACGACGCCTCCACGGAGTCCTCTCGCGCGAACAGCGACGCGTCCCCGCTGGCGGCGTCCCCGAGGAGTCGTTCGTAGGGGCTCATCTCGTCGGGTGGCTGGTGATGGGCCAGGAGCTCGGTCGATTCACCGACCATCGCCAGGCCCGGTCGCTTGAAGGCGACTCCCAGCGCAATCACCACGTCCGGGCTGACTTGAAATCGGTAGTAGTTGGGCCTCTGCGACGCCGCGTCGTCGGGAGCGGATCCCGCGGGAGGCTTGAATCGCACCAGGATTTCCGTCGCCGTGACTGGCAGCGACTTGCCCGCGCGCACGTAGAACGGAACACCCCGCCAGCGATGATTGTCGATGTCGAAGCGAACGGCGGCAAATGTCTCCACGCTGGAATCGGAGGCCACGCCGGGCTCCTGCCGGTAGCCGCGAAACTGCCCGCGCAGCACGCTCGAGGAATCGAGCGTCCGCACGCAGCGCAGGAGCTTGCCGCGCTCGTCGCGCTGGGCCTGGTGATCGTGAGCCAGGGATGCCTCGCGGGCGATGGTCGCGACCAGTGCGAGCATGTGATTTTGCACGACGTCGCGAATGGCGCCGGTCTCCTCGTACAGCTTGCCTCGACCGGCGACGCCGAACTTTTCGGCCATGGTGATCTCGACGCTCTCGATGTGGTCCTTGCTCCATCCCGCCTCGACCAGCGAGTTGGCGCTGCGAAAATAGAGGAGGTTCTGGACGGGCTCCTTGCCCATGTAATGATCGATGCGGAAGATGGCCTTCTCGTCGAAGTGCGCGTGCAGCGTCTGGTTGAGCTCGCGTGCCGACGCCAGGTCCCGGCCGAAGGGCTTCTCGACGATGACCCGTGCGCCCTCTGCGCTGTGCGACGCTGCCAGCCCCTCGGCGACCGGGGCGAACATGCTCGGTGGAATGGCCAGGTAGTGGAGGGGCCGCTGCGCTTTCCCCAGCGCGGCACGGAGACGGTCGAAGGTGCCCGGGTCGCGGTAGTCTCCGTCGACGTACTGGAGTAGCGCGCAGAGCTTGGCGAACGCAGCCGGGTCGAGACCGCCGTTCTGCTCGACGCTGTCCTTCGCGCGCGCCACGAGGTGCGCGAGGTCCTTGCCGTCGTTGGCCACGCCGATCACCGGGATGTCCAGGTGGCCGTGCCGGATCATGGCCTGGAGGGCCGGGAAGATCATCTTGTGGGCGAGATCGCCGGTGGCGCCAAAGAAGACGAACGCATCGGAACGGGGCTCACTCATAGGGTCACTCGCACGCCCGGAGTCGTGGCCTTCCCGCCGCGTAGCGTCAAGCCGTGGGGACGCGGCCCACGCTGTCCCGCGACAGCCCTCCAGCGTCCCGGACACCTCGGCCCCTTCCTTCCGGCGCGCATTTCACGCGTTTCCCTGATGGCACGGCACGTGGAAGCGCGGGTCCCATGACCATGACGGGAACGTGGGTCGGGCCGCGCGAGCGCGCGATGGAGGCCGGGGTGGAGTGTCTGGGCGACGCCGAGCTCCTGGCCATCGTGCTGGGCACGGGGTGCACGGGACTGCCCGTCGGCGTCCTGGCGGCCCGGATGATCGAGGAGCACGGCGGCGTGGCAGGACTCGCGCGGGCGGGGGTGGGCGAGCTGGCCGAGCGGGTGGGCATGGGGGCGGCCAAGGGGGCGCGGGTCGCCGCCGCCATCGAGCTCGGACGCCGTGCGACGTTTGCCGCTTCGCTCGACGCGCTCCCCAAGCTGCCGGACCGGGAGGCCGTGGAGGCGTGGGCCCGCCCCCGGCTGGCGACACTCGATCACGAAGAGCTGTGGGTCCTCGCGCTCGACGGACGTCACGGTCTTCGCGCGGCCCGGCGCGTAGCCTCGGGCGGCATTCACGGCCTTCACGTGACGGCGCGCGATCCGCTGCGCATGGCCCTGCGCGAGGCGGCGAGCGCGTTCGTGCTGGTGCACAATCATCCCAGCGGCGATCCCACGCCCAGCGAAGAGGATCTTTCCTTCACGCGCGCCGTCGTCGAGGGGGCCGTGGCGATCGGGACGCCCATGCTCGACCATGTCGTCGTGGCGCGCCGGCGGGCCGCGTCGATGCTCGAGGCGGGTCTTCTCCCTTCGCTGGCGCGCGCCAGGCCACTCGGGCGCTCGTGAGAGGGCCTATGGCGCCCCCGCTCCCGAGGCGCGCGCGGGGAGGGCGAGGAGCTCGTCGAGCGTCTTCGGAGCATAGAGATAGGCGTACGCGGCTTCGCTGGAGAGCACCCGCTTCAGGTAGTTGCGGGTCTCCTCGAAGGGAATGCGCTCGACGAAGAGATCGAAGTCCTCGCTCCCACGCTCGCCCAGCCATCGGCGCACCGCCCCCGAGCCGCTGTTGTAGGCGGCGATGGCCAGGGCAGGGTTGCTCGCGAACGACGCCCGCAGGGATCCGAGGAGACGCGTCCCCAGGGCAATGGACACTTCCGGACGACGGAGCGCGTCGTCGTCGAAGGCCAGCGGCGTGCCGCGCGCCATGAGCCGCGCCGTCCCGCCGAGCAGCTGCATCAGTCCCAGGGCATTGGCCGCGCTGTGCGCGTCGGGATTGAACGCGGACTCCTCGCGCATGATGGCCCAGGTGAGCGGCGACGGGATGCCGGCCGAAGCGCTCTCGGAGTGGACGACGTCGTCCCACGGGCGCGGGAAGGCCACCTGCCACGCGAGCTTCCAGCGTCCCGCCGGCCAGTGCCCGCGGTAGTCGATCAGCCGCGACCGCGCGAACGCATGACCGAGCTCCGGCGCGCCGGCGCGATCGTAGAGCCACGCGGCAGTCCAGAGCACCTCGGGATCGGTGCCTTCGGCGACCAGCCCACCGGCCGCCGCTTCGTGTCGCGCGGCGTCGATCTCGCCCACCTCGAGCAGACGCGCGAAGCGCTCGAAGGCGGGGGACGCCAGCTCGGCATGGGCCGCCGTGAGAAAGGGTCCGGACGGCTCGCGGGCAACGGCGACCTGCACCGCGTCGCGCGCCCGGGTATCGTCGAGGGCGGCGAGGCGGGCGTAGGCCATCAGCATGTAGAAGGCGAACGGCTGCTCGGCGATGACGGCGGCGTAGCGCGCCTTGGCGTCGTCGAGATCGCCCCCCAGCTGCGCGACACGCGCCCGGAAGTACGCCGCGCGGCCGGACGAGCCCCACGCGCGATCCTCCACGGCGAGCGCCAGCAGCCGGTCCAGCACCGTCCGGGCTTGGCCGAGGTCGCGCTTGCCGAGCTGGGTCAGCGCCACGCGAAAAAGGGCTTCCCCTTTCATGTCCCCGTCGGGGTAGGCGTCGGGCAGCGACGAGAGCATGGCCATATACCGGGCCTCGTCGCCCTCGTCGTAGACCACCAGGGCGGCATGAAAGCGGGCGTCGTCGGCCAGCCGGTTCGCCGGAAAGCGCGTCTCGACCAGGCCAAAACGCGTCGTCGCCTCGGCGTTGCGGTGCGCCGAGAAGCTGGCCTTGCCTCCGTAGTAGAGGGCGGTGACCTGCGCGTCCTCTCCCTCGCAGCGCGCGATGGCGTCCCCCCAGGCCTCGGCCGCGTCGTCCGACGCACCCCGCGGCGCCGCCTGCGCGCGCACGATGGACGCCTTGCAGGCCACCTCGCGGTGCTTCCTGTCCCGCAGCGACGGGGAGAGCGGCAGGCGTCCGAGCAGCGCGTCGACCGTCTCGACGGCCCGTTTCGGCTGGGACGCGTCGAGCCACGCCTGCGCCTGGCGGGCGCGCTCGTCGGGCGTCAGGAGGGGGGCCGCGGCGGGAGGCAGATGCTGCCCCGGGTGACGCAGAACCGTCGCCGCGCGCGCACGCAAGCCGATCACGTCGGCTTTCTGGGCGGTCATCGGCGACTCGACCAGCACGCGCGTCGCCAGGTCCAGCGCCTCCTGCGCGCGCGCCTCGGCCGGACCGTCCACGCCGTCGAGGAGCGCCCCGGCGAGCTCCATCGACGAGTCCGCCCAGCGCACGCCGTGGGGCGATCGCGCCAGAAGCGCGCGCCACAGCGGCAGCGCGGAGGTGCGATCGCCTTTCATCACCAGCGCGTCGCAGAGCGCCAGCGTCGCCTCGTCGCGCGCCGCGAAGTCGTCCGCCAGCGCGCGCAGGCGCAGGATGGCGTCGTCGTTGCGACCCAGCCGGAGGAGGGCCTGGGCGTCGCGCAGCCCGGCATACGGCGCGAGAGGACACGGCGTGCCCGCATCGTCCGCCCCGGCGAGCGCCCGCTCGAAGGCGCCCGCGGCTTCTCCCGGCTCGCCGGCCTCGGCGTGAAGACGCCCGGACACGTACGCCCAGGCGCGCGCACGCGCGTCGTCCAGCGTGGCGGACCCACGCGCGGCATCCAGGGCGCGCGCCGCGCCGGACGGATCGTGCGCCGCCTCTCGCTCCCGCGCCGCGGCGAGGCGCGCATCGTCGAGGACCACGGCGAGCTTCGGCATCCCTTCGTCGGCCGCGACCGTCGTCTCCGTCGCCCCCGCTTCCACGGGACCCGCACCCGTCCCGCCCGGCGCACTGGCCACGGACGCAGGCTCCGCGGGAGGCCGCGCCTCCGGTGCGCTTCCGCCGCGACACGCCGCCAGGGCGACGGTGAGCAGCGCCGCCATCGCCCCGGCGCGGCTGGCCGGCGTGCCTGCCCGCGGGGTCTTCATCGCCGGGGACGAAACGCCTCCTCGGCCGCCTCGTCTTCCTTCGTCTCGGCCTTCTTGCGCAGCGCCTCGTCCCACCGCGCCCGGTCCGCCGCCACCACCTCGGCGGCCGCCTGGCGCGCCGCCACCTCTTCTTGCGACGTTCGCTCCGCGGCGCGGGCCTGCGCTTCCCCCCCCAGGGCGCGCCCCACGTTCGCGGCGAGCGCCTCGCGCTCCGACGCCACGCGCGCCTCCCAGGCGCCCGCCCGCGCCAGGTCCGCTGCATGCAACTCGCCGCGCGCCAGGGCGTCGTGCTCGGCTTCGCGCACCTGCGCCGCCGCTTCCTCGTGCGCGTCCTGCCGCTGCTCCGCGGCGCGCCGCTCGCGCTCGGCGGCGCCGCGCCTGGCCAGCGCGGCGGCCAGGCCCCCTACCGCCGTGTCCACCTGGTCCTCACGGAGCTTGGCGAGCGGCTCGAGCGGATACCGGGGCGGGCGCATGGGCAAGGAGCAAAGCATAGCGCAAAGGTTGCGGCAGGCGGTCGGGGGCGCATGGTTAGTCCATGCTGCACGCGCGCGTTTGCGACCCCGCCGGCCCGCGATGGTGGCGTGTCGCGACGACCGCCGGCACGTTACCGTTCATCGCGCTGGTGCTCGCGCCGTGGCCCGCCACGGCGAGCGCGGTGGCCATGGTGATCGGCGTGGCATGGCTCGCCGCGGGCCGGCTGCTGACCCCGCGGCTTCCGGCTCGGGCCTGCTCCGTGGAGCTCGAGGCGGGCGCCATCGTGCTGCGGAATGCGGGCCTCGTCTCCCAGCGCATCGCGGCGCACGACCTGCGCGCGGCCTCGACGTCCGAGCTCCCCGACGGCGGGTACGCCATGGCGCTGGTGGTCCACGAGGAAGGCAACCCCATCCTGTGGCTCGAGCTCGCCTCGAGGGACGACCTCGATCGCGTGCGCCGCGCGCTGGGGATCGGTCACGCCGGGTTCGGTCTGCTGCGCTGGCCCCCCCTGCGCGGCGTCTTCCACACCAACGCCGCCCCGCTCGATCTCCTGGCCAGCCTGGGCTGGCTGGCCATCCTCGTCGCGGTGTGCCTGGGAGCGACCGAGGCCGCGCTGGGGCTGGCGCTTCCCATCGTGCCGCTGACTTTGATCGCGCTGGTGCTGGCCACCACGCCACGTCCGGCGCAGCACAGCCTGGCGCTCACGCCGTGGGGCGTCGCTGCGATCGTGCACGGCCACGCCTCCTTCGTGCCCTGGAGCGCGGTGCTCGACGCCCAGGTCCAGGGGGCCTCGGTGCGCGTCCAGGCGCGCGACGGCGCGGAGCTCGTGCCCATGCGGGAAGCCCTGCCGAGCGAGCGCGAGCACATGGCCGCGCAGATCCATTCGTCCGCCCAGCGCGCGCGGGGGGAAGGGCCGCCGCCGCCGGCGGTTCCGGCTTCGTTGGCCGTCCTGGCCCCGCGCGACGAAGGGAGGCGCGCCTGGCTCGAGCGCATCGACGCGACGGCGGCGACCATGATCCACGCCGAGGGGTACCGCTACGCCGGCGTCGAACCGCACGACCTGTGGACCGTGCTGGAGAGCCCCGATGCACCGGCGACCCTCCGCGCGGCGGCGGCGCGCGTGCTGGCCAGGATCGCGCCGGAGGAGGCCGGCAAGCGCATTGCGGCGACGCTGGCCATGGAGCACGACGGCGACGCGCGGGTGCGCATCCGCGTGGCCCTGGAAGAAGACGTGGACGTCGCGGCGCGTGAGCTCGATCGGCTGGACGAGAGCTGACGGCGCCGGCGCTTCTCAGGTGCCCGACCACTCCTGCAGCGAGCGCACGCGCACCTCCGGCTCGCCCTGGGCGGCTTCCAGCGCATCGCAGGCGGCCAGGGCGGCGGCGATGGTGGTGAAATACGGAATGTTGGCCAGCAATGTCTGGCGGCGAAGCGAGTAGCTGTCGCGCACCTCGCTTGCGCCCATGGTCGTATTGATCACGATGGCCACGCTCCCGCCGTGGATGGTGTCGACCACGTGCGGTGATCCTTCCTGGACCTTGGCCACCACCTGGACCGGCACGTGCGCACGGGACAGCGCCGCCGCCGTTCCCCGGGTCGCCAGCACGTCGAACCCCAGCGCGCGCATGCGCCGCCCGATGTGCGTGGCGGCCGGCTTGTCCTCGTCGCGCACGCTCACGAAGACGAAGCGCCGCTTGCCCGCCGGATCCGGCAGCTTGAGCTCGATCCCGCTGGCCAGCATGGCCTTGCCGAAGGCGCGCGCGAAGGTTTCGGCGATGCCCATCACCTCGCCGGTGGAGCGCATCTCCGGCCCCAGGATGGTGTCCGCCCCCGGGAACTTGGCGAAGGGAAAGACGCTCTCCTTCACCGAGGTGTGGCGGGGCACCACCTCGTCGCCGATACCCAGTTCGTCAAGCGTCATTCCGGCCATCAGCTTGGCGGCGATCTTGGCCAGCGGCCGGCCGGTCGCCTTGGACACGAAGGGCACAGTGCGGCTCGCGCGCGGGTTCACCTCCAGGATGTAGACCTGCCCGCCCTTCACTGCGAACTGCACGTTCATCAGCCCGATCACGCCGAGCTCCAGCGCCAGCATGCGCGACTGCTCCTCGATGCTGAGCACGATCTCCGGCGGCAGCGAGTGCGGCGGCAGGACACTGGAGCTGTCTCCGGAGTGCACGCCCGCCTCTTCGATGTGCTGCATCACCCCGCCGATGACGCAGCGCCGCCCGTCCGCCAGGCAGTCGACGTCCACCTCGATGGCGTCCTTCAGGAACTCGTCGACCAGGATGGTCTGCGTCCCGGCGTCCTTGGCCGCCTCGAACGCGCGCGACACGAACACCGCCAGATCCTCGCGCGAGTAGACGATCATCATGGCGCGCCCGCCGAGGACGTAGCTCGGGCGCACGAGCACCGGGAAGCCGATGGCGTCGGCGATGGCGAAGGCCTCCTCCGGTGCGCGCGCCACGCCGCTGCGCGGGCGCTTCAGCGCCAGCTTGCCCAGAAGCTCGTCGAAGCGCCCCCGATCCTCAGCGCGATCGATGGCGTCGGCGGTGGTGCCCAGCAGGTGCACGCCGCGCTTCTCCAGCGGCACGGCGAGCTTCAGCGGGGTCTGCCCGCCGAGCTGCACGATGACCCCCTCCGGCTTCTCCTCGTCCACGATGTTGAGGACGTCCTCCAGCGTGAGGGGCTCGAAGTAGAGGCGGTCGCTGGTGTCGTAGTCGGTCGAGACGGTCTCCGGGTTGCAGTTGACCATCACCGTCTCGAAGCCCATCTCGCGCAGGGCCATGACCGCGTGCACGCAGCAGTAGTCGAACTCGATCCCCTGCCCGATGCGGTTCGGCCCACCGCCGAGGATGACCACCTTGCGCCGCACGGCTTCCGGCTTGGACTCGCTCTCCGTCTCGTAGGTCGAGTAGAGGTACGGCGTGTGCGCCACGAACTCGGCCGCGCAGGTGTCGACGCGCGCGTAGACGGCGCGCGTCCCCTGCGACAGGCGGAGCGCGCGCACGTCGTCTTCGCTCCCGCCCCCCAGCGTGGCGATCTGCCGGTCGCTGAAGCCCAGGCGCTTGAAGGCGCGAAGCGCGTCCGGCCCCATCTCCCCGCGTCGGATGGCCTCCTCGGCGACCACGATGCGGCGCACGTGGGCGAGAAACCATGGGTCCACCGCGGTGAGGGCGTAGAGCTCGCCGTCGGTGAACCCCACGCGCATGGCGTCGGTCAGGTAAAAGAGGCGGTCGGCGGTGGGGATGGCCACCAGCTTCTCCAGCGCGCGGCGCGTCTCCTCCGGCGTGGGCGGCGGCAGGACGCGCGGCATCTCCAGCTCGGGCGCCTCCATGCCCAGGTCGCGGCGGCGCTTGGGCTCCGCCAGCAGGCGGTAGTCCACGCGATCGAGCAGCGACACCAGACCGTCCCGGCCCGTCTCCAGGGAGCGCGCCGCCTTCTGCAGCGCCTCGCAGAAAGTCCGCCCGATGCTCATCACCTCGCCCACGCTCTTCATCTGCGTGCCCAGCGTGGTGTCGGCGCCGGGGAACTTCTCGAAGGCGAAGCGCGGCCACTTTACCACCACGTAATCGATGACCGGCTCGAAGGCTGCACTGGTACGCGTGATGTCGTTCTCCAGCTCGTCGAGCGTGTAGCCCACGGCCAGCTTGGCGGCGATCTTGGCGATGGGGTAGCCGGTGGCCTTGCTGGCCAGCGCCGACGAGCGCGACACGCGCGGGTTCATCTCGATGACGTGCGACTTGCCGGTCTTCGGGTCGACCGAAAACTGCACATTGGCCCCTCCGGTCTCGACGCCGATCTCGGTCATCACCGCGCGCGCAGCGTCGCGCAGGCGCTGGTATTCGCGATCGGTGAGGGTCATGGCGGGGGCCACGGTGATGGAGTCCCCCGTGTGCACGCCCATGGGATCGAGGTTCTCGATGGAGCAGACCACGATGAAGTTATCCGCCCGGTCGCGCATCACCTCGAGCTCGAACTCTTTCCACCCGAGGACACTCTCCTCGATGAGCGCCTCGTGCGTCGGCGACTGCGCCAGCGCCCAGCTCACCTTCTCTTCGAACTCGCTCTCGGAATAGGCGATTCCCCCGCCGGAGCCGCCCATGGTGAAGCTCGGGCGCAGGATGGCCGGGAAGCCGGTGGTCCGCACCACCTCCCACGCCTCGGCGACGGAGTGCACGACCCCCGCCCGGGGGCAGGTGAGGCCGATCTTCTCCATGGCGGTCTTGAAGAGGGCGCGGTCCTCCGCCTTGGCGATGGACTCGGGCCGGGCGCCGAGCATCTCCACGCCGTAGCGCTCCAGCACGCCCTCCTCGTGGAGCTTCATGGCCAGGTTCAGGGCCGTCTGTCCGCCGAGCGTGGGAAGGAGGGCCTGCGGGCGCTCGCGCTCGATGATGGCGGTGATGGTTCGCCAGTCCAGCGGCTCGATGTAGGTGCGCGCGGCAAGCTCGGGATCGGTCATGATCGTCGCCGGGTTGGAGTTCACCAGGACGACGTCGAACCCCTCCTCGCGCAGCGACTTGGCGCCTTGCGTACCCGAGTAGTCGAACTCGCACGCCTGGCCGATGACGATGGGACCTGCGCCGATGAGGAGGATGCGCTGCAGGTCAGTGCGTCGAGGCATTCCGGGGACGGGCGATTAGCAGGTGCGCGCGCGGAGGGGTAGCGTCATCGCCGCAACGTCCGGCTGAGGCAGGACGAGGTCCTTCGTGCGAGGCGAGCCGAACCGCCAGCACCTGGCCCATCACCCGCCCTCCGGCGCGTCAAGCAACGACAGGCGCTCGGCCGCCACCAGCCGGCCCGCCATGGTCTGCGACCCAGCGTCACCCGACCTCTGCGACGCCGACGCCTCCCAGGCGAGCACCCAGACCTCGGTGTTCTCCACCGGGGGCGGCATCTCCCCGGTGATGGCCGCGACGACCGCGCGCAGCGAGCCTCCGTGGGTCACCACCAGCGCGGGCGCGTCGTCGCGGGCCACGTCGCGGCAAACGCGCCCCATCGCCGCGACCATCCGCGCGCGCAGCGCCTCGCTCCCTTCGCCGCCCCGAGGCGCGGTGCGGTGCTCCTGCCACGCTCGCCAGGCCTCGGCGTGCTGGGCTTCGCACTCCGCGCGGGTCAGCCCCTCGAAGACGCCGAAGCTCCGCTCGCGGAGCTCGGGGTCGGCGTAGGCCAGTGCGACCTTCAGCTCGCCGGCCACGATGCGCGCCGTCTCGTACGCCCGCGAGAGATCGCTGCTCACCACGCCGCCGAAAGGAACGAGGCGCAGCCGCTCCGCCAGCGCCCTCGCCTGGGCGCGACCGCGGTCGTTCAGCGGGATGTCGGTGCGGCCCTGCCAGCGGTTCGCGGCGTTCCAGTCGGTCTCGCCGTGACGGGCGACGTAGACGAGTCGGAGCATCGACGAGAAGGCCTCTTAGCATCATCCGCGCGGAAGTTGGCCGCAGGGTGCACCCGTCCCTAGCGTGGCCTCTCTGCCATGGCCGAGGCGCTCGACGCTGGGAAAGGATTCTCGTCCTCGCAGAACGCGGGCGCGTTGCCGGTCCCGCGCATGCTGGGGCGGCGCATTCTCCTCAAGCTCGCCGCGCGCGGGGGCATGGGCGACGTCTACCTCGCCGCCACGACCGGCATCGAGGGAGCCGAGCGCCCCTGCATCGTCAAGACGGTGCGCCGCGATCACATCCACGACGGCTCCTTCCTGGCGCGCTTCCTCGACGAGGCGCGCGTGCAGTCGCAGCTCCAGCACCCGGGCGTGGCGCAGGTCCTCGAGGCCGCCACCGACGAGGGCGGGGAGCCTTTCACCGTGGTCGAATACGTGGAGGGGCGCAGCCTGGCCGACCTTCGTCAGCGCGCCATCCAGTCGGGCATCAAGGTCACCTGGGTGGACGCGCTGGCGGTGGCCGTGGAGATCGCGCAGGCGCTGGCGCACGTGCACGAGCGGCCGGGCGCCGACGGCTCGCCGCTCGGCATCGTGCACCGCGACCTCTCGCCGCAGAACGTGATGATCGGCTACGCGGGCGAGGTGAAGCTCATCGACTTCGGCACCGCGCGCGGTCACAACCGGCGCTGCCACACCGTCGCGGGCGTGGTTTTCGCCAAGCCGGGGTACGTGGCGCCGGAGGTGGCGCGACAGCAGGTGGGCGACGGACGCATCGATCTCTACGCGCTGGGCATCATGCTGTGGGAGCTCTGCGCCGGACGGCGCTTTCTCAACTCCGACCCGCAGCGGCACCTCGACGACTCGGCGGCCGGCAAAGTGAAGGTCCCGCGCGTGGCCGCGACCTGCGGGGCGCCGAGCGCGCTGGACGAGGTCATCGAGAAGCTGACCCGGAACGAGCCCGACGAGCGCTACTCCTGCGCCTCGCTGGCCGTCCCGGAGCTGGCCCGCGTGCTGGCGTCGGCCCCCGCCAAGGAAGGGAGCGAGCGCGGCGTGCGTGCGCGCATCGCCCTCCTGATGCGCACGCTGTGGCCTCACGAGCCGGGGCGCTCGAGGAGCGAGTTCGCGCGCCTGCTGCGCGAAGCGCGGGCGGCGCTGGGCGAAGGGTCGCGCCCGGGGGTGACGCCGGCCGCGGGCCCGGCGAGCGAGGCCATGGCAGCGCGCCTGACGCCGAGCGATCCCGCGGTGGTCCTGGGGACGCCCTATCGCCTGGTGCGCAAGCTGGGCGAGGGGGCCAGCGGCGTGGTGTGGGAGGCGGAGCACGTCGAGCTGGGGCGCCGCGTGGCGCTGAAGGTGCTGGCTTCCGAGCACGCGGCCTCACCTGCGGCGCTGGAGCGCTTCCGTCGCGAAGCGCGCGCCGTGGCCAAGCTGTCGCACCCCAACCTGGTGCCCATCCTGGACTTCGGAAAGTCGCTCGACGGACGGGTGTACCTGGCGATGGATCGGCTGACCGGGGCGACCCTCGACGCCAAGCTGAAGGCGGGGCCGCTGCCCTGGCGTGAGGCGGTGCGCATCGCGGTGGAGGTCGCCCATGCGCTGGCCGCCGCGCACGCCGCCGGCCTGGTGCACCGGGACATCAAACCGCAGAACCTGATGCTCACGGACGGCGGCGAGCTCAAGCTTCTGGACTTCGGCCTGGCGATGGCGCTCACCGAGAGCAGCGAGAAGAAGCGAACCGAGAAGGAGGGCGCGCTCAGCGGCTTCGCCATCTTCGGGACCCCCGAATACATGGCGCCGGAGCAAGTCGCCGGCGACCCCATCGACGGACGGACCGATCTCTACGCCCTGGGCTGCGTGCTCTACGAGATGCTCACCGGCGCGCACGCCTTCGAGGGGCCGTCCAGCGTGGTGGTCATGGGCAAGCAGCTTCGCGAGACGCCCCAGCCGCTCCGCCTGCGCGCCCCCACGCGCAAGATCCCGGTGGCCCTGGAGGCCGCGGTGGTGCGGGCCATGGCGAAGAAGCCGGAGGAGCGCTTCGCCTCGGCCGAGGCCATGCGGATCGCGCTGGAGGAGACGCTGCGCGCACCGGAGCGCTGGCGAGCGAGGGCCAAGGGAATGGCGACGGTGCTGGGCATGGGAATATGCATGCTCGCGGCGGCCGTCGCGTCCGCGCAGTGGGCCCAGATCCATGCGACGGCGAGCGCCGGGGCACCGGTCGCGCTCGCCGCGGCGGGGGAGCAAGTCCCCTTGCTGTCACCATCCCCTGCGCTCGCGCCCGCGCCCGCGCCCGCGCCCGCGCCCGCGCCCGCGTCTGCGCCCGCGCCCGCGCTCTGGCCCTTGCTCTCGCCGCCGCCCTCCCCCTTCCCCGTTCTCTCCCTTCGCGACGCCCGCGCCGCCGCGCGCCTCCATCCCGGCGACCCTCGCGCCCTGGAAACGTGGGCCCGCACCGCCCTGCGTGACGGCGATCTCCGCGCGGCCCGTCGCGCCGCCACGGCCTGGTCGCTTCATGACGGCACGGTCGAGCCGCGGCTGGTGATGGCCGAGATCCTCGCGACCGGCGCGCACCCCACAGAGGCACGGGCCGTCCTGCAGGAATGGCTCGACGTTCATCCCGACTCCGGCGACGCGCGCGCCGCACTCGCACGCCTCTCGGGCGAAGGCGGCCCACGCGAGATCGCCCGCCGCTGAGAGTCACCGAGCGGGTGAGCCGGGGGCCCGAGGCCGACTCCAGTCTGCCGTCACTCCCCGAGCGTGCCTTCCGTCGCGCACGCTGCGCCGCCGGCGGGGGAAGAGCCAAGCGAAGGGCTGAGGATGCCGGTGACGGTCGCCTGGCCAGTGGCCGTGTTGATGCGGATGCGTCCCGCGCCGCCCCCTCCGGCCCCCAGGCTGCCCCCAGCGTCGACCAGGTCCGCGCCGTCGGCGCCGTTGACGCTCGCACCCGCGCTGCCGTTGCCGCCTGCGCCCCCTCCCGACGCCGGCTGGTCGTCGTCGGTGCCGTCGCCGCCGTTCGGCGCGGCGATGCCGTCGCCGGATCCGCCGCCTCCGTTGGCGACCACGTTGCCATCGACGACGACCGCGGGCGCCTCGAGAAGAATGGCGCCGCCGCTTCCTCCGCCTCCCCAGGTGTTGTCCTGGCCGCCGCCGCCGCTCGCGTCGATGAGGCCGTAGGCGCGGACGGTGATGCTGGTCCCCGCCACGATCTGGATTGCCCCGCCGCCGGCGCTTCCGCCGTACCCCTGACCGGCGCCGGCCGACCCTCCGACCAGCGGGGTGAGCGCCGCGTTGCCGTAGGTCGCGCCCCCGGGAGCGGCCGGGGGGGCCGCAGCCCCTCCGGCGCCGCCGCTGCCGCAGAACGAAGCGCCGCCGCCCAGGCTGTTCGGATACGCCGCGCCGCTCGATCCGGCCCCGGGACCTGGATTGGCGCCGGAGGCGAACCCGCCCGGTCCCGGTGTCTCGCCGACGCCATTAACCAGCAGGAAGCCCTGGATGTCGACGGTGGTGAGCACGAGAAGAACGATGGGCCGTGGGCCGCTCAGGCGAAGCGCCGCCGTCTGCTCGATGACCAGGCTTTCGAGGACGTAGAGGTCGGCAAACGAGCCGTCGTTCAAGGTGATGGTCGTGGGCGGGGACGGCAAGCAGTTCGTGCAAGTTTGGCTGATGAAGGCGTCGGGCCCGCTCGCCAGGAGTCCGCCCGCGTCGCCGCCGTCGCCTCCCGCGTCGACCGAAGCGGCGGGAGGAGCCAGGTTCGAAGGCACGAAGCCCAGAGGTCCCGCATCGGCGTTGGGAAACCATGGCGGCACGGACGACCCGTCGGCGGAGACGTCGGCCGCGGCGTCTCCCCCTGGCCCGTACGGCGTGATGCCGGCGTCGGCCGCGCCGGCGTCGCTCACCTCGGAGAGGTCGAAGCACGCTCCCGAGATGCACGACTGCTGTCCCACGGTGCATGGCTCGGCCGTCGAACAGGCATTGCGACACTGCTGGCCGGCGCAAACGAGGCCGCTCGGGCAGAGCGAAGCGGCGCCGCACACGTCGTCGATCGGCAACTCGCAGACGCTGTCCGCGCCCGCCGAGACGCAGCGCTCGCCCGCCGGGCAATCGCGCGACTGGGTGCAGGCGTTGTGGCACCGCTCGAACGCGCAGATGAGCGGCGAGTCGCAGTCGCTGTTGATGGAGCAAGCCTGCGCCAGCGCGACCGTCGCCGGAGAGCTACCCCCACAGCTCCACGCGCTGACGAGCGCCACCGAGGCCACCCCCAGCGCCCATGCCGTCTTCCAGCGCACGCCGAGGCGAGCCCCGGGCGAGTCGTCGGCTGAAGGGCCTCCCATTCCGCCGAGCGTAGCGTCGATGCGCACCCGGCTGTCAAACGCGGCAGGCCGTCGGAGGAGCGCCCACCCCTTCGCACGTCCCGTGCCGAGTTCGCACGTCCCGTGCCGAGGCTTCGCGCTACCAGTGCCGCGGCAGTCTGTCGGGGCTTTGACCGACAGTCTGCTAGAGTCCGAGACCGCACGACTGCCATGGAGACGCTCCATCTCGCGCCTTCCCCCGCCATTACGCTGGGGTTGAACCGATACAAAGCCATTCTCTGGCTGGCGCTGCCGACCGTGTTCGCCATGCTGTCGCAGAGCGTCGTCAACGAGATCGACGTCCTCTTCTTCTCGCATCTCCCGGTGCCGCAATCGTCGTACGGTCAGGCGGCGCTCCTGCCGTCGCTTATCCTCACCTGGCTCTTCGGCGGAAGCCTCAGCGCCATCAGCGTCGGCACGCAGGCGCTCGTTGCCCGCCGCTACGCCGAGGGCGACCGCAAGGGGGCCGGCGCCGTGCTCGGCAACGCGGCGTACTTCTGCCTGGGCATGGGGGCCATCTTCTCGGTGCTCAGCCTGGCCTGCTTGCCCTGGCTGGTGCGGCAAATGGTCGAGGTCCCCGAAGTGCAGGCGGTGGCCATCGCCTACACCCGATGGCGGCTCTTCGCGGTCATCTCCATGTCGGCCACCATGGCCATCAAGTCGTTCTTCGACGGCATCGGCAAGACCTACGTGCACCTGGTAGCCGCGCTGGTGATGAACGCGTTCAACATCTTCCTCTGCTGGGTCTTCATCTTCGGGCACCTCGGGGCACCGGCTCTGGGCGCGCCAGGCGCCGGGCTGAGCGCGTTCCTGGCCACCTGGATTGGCCTCGCCATCATGGTCCTCTATGCGTGGCTGGTCCGTCGCGAATACCAGCCCATGCGCCTGGCCAACCTGTCGCTCGAGACCCTCTGGACGCTGCTCAGGCTGTCGGTGCCCGCCGCGGCAGCGACGGTGGTGATGATGGTCGGCTTTGGTCTCTTCGCGCGCACCGCAGGAGAGCTCGACCGCGGGAGCGTGGGCGAAGCGGTGAACAGCGCGGCCAACACCGACATCGTCGAGACGCTCAAGCTCACCTTCACCGCCTGCATGGCCTTCGGCACCGCCACGGCCACGCTCATCAGCCAGTCGCTCGGCCGCAAGCAGCCCGAGGAAGCGCAGAAGTGGGGCTGGGCGAGCGTGCGACTGGGTCTGGTCATCTTCGGCGTGGTGGGCCTATGCGAGGGCGTTCTCTTCACCAACCAGCTCGCCGCGCTCATCTCCAATTCGCCGTCGGTGCGCGCCGCGGCCATCTTCCCGCTGCACATCATGGGCGTGGCGACGCCGCTCATCGCCGTGGCCATGATCCTCACCGAGGGGCTCTTCGGCGCCGGAAACACGCGCTTCGTCGCCGCCGCGCAGTTCCTGCTCATCTTCGTATGGCTGGTGCCGGCCTCGTATCTCTTCGGCATGGTCCTCCATGGCGGGCTCGGCGGCGTGTGGATTGCGGCGTTCGTCTATTCGTGTCTCGCGGCGGTCACCATGACCACCAAGTTCGCGAGCGGCACCTGGAAGAAGATCAAGCTCTAGCGGCGGCGAATGCCGTCCGCGTCCTGGAACGTCACGACGGAGTCTGTCGGGGCTTTGACCGACAGTCTCCTAGCGGCGCTGGCCCTACCGAGTCCCGACGCGCCTCCCCTCATTCCTCGTCCGGTCCCTCCGGCTCATAGAGCGAGGCCCACTCGGCGCGCGTCGGCGGGCGACCCCGGTCCGCGGTCCATCGCTGCACCAGCGCACGCGCCGCCGCGCGCACCGCCTCGAGCATGGGTTCGCGCAGGGGCGGGGGCTCGTATTCGCCGGGTACCGCGGCGATCGCGTCAGCCACCGCATCCACGTCGAGCAGGCGATGCTCCCCCACCGGCACCCCCGGAGGAGCGCTGTCGAGCGGGCGCTCCTCCTCGTCGAACAGCCGGCCCTGGGCGTCGCGGAAGACATGCGCCGCGAAGTAGTCCCCGGGCATCAGCGGCCGGCTCTCGCGGTGCTCGAAGAGGCCCCGGTACCACGGCGCGCGCGTGGTCAGCAGCGGCGGAACGAGCAGGGCATCGCGCGAGAGCGTCGCGTCGCGGTACACGTAGACGAGGGCGCACCCGTGCGTCGGGCCCACCACCGCCGTGGTCGACACCACGCGGCCCAGCAGCTTGCGCCCGCGAAGGGCGAACACGTCGCCCACCTGAGCCTCGCGCCGCCGCGCCTCTCGCCGCGCCATTTACTTCTTCTTCCCCGCGTCCGAGCAGTCGTCGAAGTCCGGGTTGCACCCCACGTCCGGGAGCTCGGCGGGCTTGTCCTCGGGCGACCCCGCGTCGCCGCCCGTCGTCGAGGCCGACGGAAGCTGGCCGCCGGGATATCGAAGGATCTCCGCCGGCGAGCAGGGCTGCGGATTGCTGGGGTCTTCCTGCACGCACTCCAGCATCCAGGCGTCGCGCGGGGCGATGCCGTCCCTCTCCGCCTTGGCGCGGACCGCCGCCACGTCCGCGGCCACCGCCACGTTGCTGAACCACGGCACGTAGCTGACGGCCACCAGCGCCAGCGCCAGGATCCCCACGAAGGGAAGGACCACGCGGTACAAGCTGGCGACGGGCCGGTTGAAGCGAAAGCTGGCGATGAAGAGGTTCAGCCCCAGCGGGGGCATGCAATAGGCGATCTCCAGGTTGAGGAGGAAGATCATTGCCAGTTGAAAAGGCGACATCTTTTCGCCGGGGTTGGCATTCCCGATCTTGGCCACGAATGGCAAGATGAGGGGCACCGCCACCAGGATGGCGCTGAAGCCTTCCATGAGCATGCCCAGCACCAGCAGGAAGACGTTCATCACCAGAAGGAACTGCCACATGTGCTTGACGCCGGCGCCGGTCATGAGCTCCAGCAGCCGGGTGGGCACGTGCTGGTCGACGACGTAGTTCATCAGCGCGTTGGCCATGGCGAGAATGAGGATGATCGCGCCGGCCAGGGTCATCGACGCCTTGGCGATGCGCACCAGGTCTCTCTTCCAGGAGAGGTCGCGGTACACGAAGAATTCGATGATCACCGTGTAAAAGGCCACCAGACCGGCGGCCTCGTCGATCGACGTCCATCCCGTGCCCAGGCTGACGCCGAGAATGACCGGGATGAGCAGCTCCCACTTCAGATCCCAGGTGGCGCGCGCCATGCGGTGGAGCTCCGGCGGGTCGCGGTCCACCTTCTCCTGGGCGCCGATCCACGCCGAGTAGACGCTGAGCAGAACGATGACCAGCCCCCCCGGCACCAGCACGGCCTTGAAGGCCTCGTTGAAGTCCACGTGGGCCACCAGCGCATAGACCAGGAGCGGCAGGGACATCGGCAGGAGCAGACCGACCGAGCCTCCCGTGGTGACCAGGCCGAGCGCGAACTTCTCCGAGTATTTCTGCTTGCGGAGGGCCGGGTAGAGGAGACCCCCGATGGCGATGATGGTGACGCCGCTGCCGCCGGTGAGCACGGTGAAGACCGCGCTGGCGATGACCGCCACGATGGCCAGGCCCCCCGGCAGCCACCCGAGGACGGTGCGCGCCGCGGCGACCAGGCGATCCGGCGTCCGGGCCTCGGCCAGCACGTAGCCCACGAAGGTGAAGAGCGGGATGGTGACCAGGATGGGCGAGTCGGCGAAGCGCTCGTCGAGCACCGTGGGCGCGATGAAACGCAGGTGGTGGTAGGCCGCGTCGGGGTGCGACAGCCAGAGCAGCTCCGCCGAACCGCCCATGATGGCGAAGAGCGGCGTCCCCATCAGCGCGAGAAGGACGACGCCCCCCGCGGCCAGGCTCCCGAGGAGGCTCACCGCCGCCACGGCGAGGCCGCCGAGCCCCAGACCGATGCGCGCCGCCCGGGGCGTGGCTCGTCCGGCCTCGACGACCGGCGCGTCGGAGCTCACGCCGCCACCTCGCGAACCGCCGCGTCGTCGCGCCCCTGCGCGTTGGCCAGCTCCTCTTCGGCATGCGCGGCATCGGGGTCGACCTCGATGCGTCCCGACAGGATGAGGACGATGCGCAGCAGGAGCTTCATGGCAATGACCAGAAGGCCGAAGGGAAAGACGAAGTCGAGTTCGCGCACGAGGAGCCCTGGCGCGGCCTCGCCGGTCCCCGGCACCGGCACCTGCGGCATGCGCCGAGCGTCCGGCTGCGCAGGGTCCATCTTCACGCCGGCCACGGCCGCCGGGTCGAAGTGCGCCGCCCAGTCCGCGCCGTCGAGCCAGGAGTTCCACTCGCTCGCCGTCATCCACTGGTCGTAGGGGGTGCCGACGAGGACCCGGCCCGCCGACTTCGCGTCCAGCGACGTCTGCCTGCCCAGGAGAAAGAGATCCGCCCCCACCTTGTGCTCCACCGTGCTCGCCTTCTCGGCCGCCGTGGTGTCGCAGACCCTCGTGGCATCGCCGGGGCACGGCCGGGTGGCGTCGGCGCGATAGACCGAGATGGAGATGTAGTCCACGAAGCCGGCGGCGCCGAAGAGACACACCGCCATCGCCGCCAGCTGGCCGATCACCGCCGTCGCCCGCCGCAGGCGCGCCGGGACGTAGCGAATGAGCACGTCCACGTGGATGTGACGGCCGCGGGAGGTGGCCAGTGATGCCCCCAGGAGCGCGACCCACAGGGTGAAGCGCGTTGCCAGACCGCGCAGTCCCCCGATGAGCATCAGCGACGAGGCATTTTGCAGCCAGTTGAGCGCGTTGGATCCCCAGGCCACCCCGGCGTGCACCCACAGCCGTGCGGCGACGAGCCCCAGCACCACCGCCGCCGTCGTCACCGTGCGGTGCGCCGTGAGGCCGCGCGTGCGCGTCGCGAGGTGCGCGACGAGGCCCAGCGCCGTCGCGGTGAGGATGGCACGATAGACCAGCCCCGACGCCGATCCCCCCGGTGTGGTCGCGGCGGAGAGCCCCTTCAGCGAGACCCACAGGGTCAGCGAAAGGATCTCGGCGACCAGCACCCCCGCGCAAAGGCGAGCCTCCAACCGCTGCCACGCGGCGTCGAGGCGCTGAAGCGGTGAGCCCATGTTCGGTGCTCGAGGAGGGGGGCCGGCCTCACTGCGCCAGGCCGACCGCCTTGTCGAACACGGCCTGGGTGAAGACCGACCCGCGGAGCTGCGCACGGACCTTGGCGAACAGGTCGCGCCACTCCTGCTTCTCGCCGTCGTTGGGCTCGTAGACGGTCTTACTGCCCTTGAGGCGCGCGAACGACTGCGCGTCGAGGTTGCGGATGGTCCGGGTGAGCCGCTCGGCCGCCTCGCGACCGCGGTGGGTGAGCACTTCCCTCAGGTTCTGCGGGAGGCCTTGCACGCGCGACGACGACACGATGATGGCGCCAATGCCGAACCCGGTGGTGAGCGTGTTGATGTGCGTCATCGTCGATGCCCACTGGAGCTGCTCGGCGGCGAGCGGCGGCACGGTGATGACCTGGATGCTGCCGTTCTTCAGGTTCGGCAGGATCTCCGGGACGGTGACCTCCTTGGCGGTGATGCCGCCGATCGCCGCGAAGAGCGCGGGGCCGATGGGATCCCCGGCGATGAACGAGCAGTTCTTGCCCTGGAGGTCGGCCGGGTGGTGCACCTCGAAGCCGATGGACATGGTTTTGGCGGCTCCCACGTCGCCCCAGCCGAGCACGGTGAACCCCTTGGACTGGAATTGCTGATCGAAGTCCGGCCTCATCGCGTCGCGAACGGCGTCGAGCTTGCCCCAGTTGGCGAACAGACCCGGCATCTGGAAGAGCAGCACGTCGGTCACGCCGGTCTGCGCCAGACCGATGGCCGTCACCGCCGCGCCGTCGAGCTGGCCGGAGCGGATCTTCTGCACCATCAGCACTTCGTCGCCTGCCTGACCGTTCCACTGGAAGTCCAGCGTCAGCTCGCCGTTGGTGTCGTCGGACACCTCCTTTGCCCACCGCTTGAACTCTCGCCCCCAGACGGAGTCGCCGGGGGCAAGCGTCCCCATCTTGAGCGTGGTGGCCGCATCGGCGCTGCCGGCCACTCCCAGGGCGATGGCGAAGGTCGCGAGGGCGCCGAGAACCCGGGGAAACATGGGCTTCTTCCTATCACCGGGCCGCGGCGAGGTCGATTCCACAAGCGTCCTTGACGCGGTGCTTTCCCAGCCAGCGCTTGGCGCGGCGCTTGGCGACGGCGTTGGAGAGGCGCTGGTGCGGGTCGGGATCGGGGGCCAGGAGGACCTTGTTGATCATGTCCTGATAGAGCGCCCCGTCGCCCTTCATGCAGGCATACTTGGTGGCGTAATTGAGCTGCACCATGAGGTTTTTGCCTTCGCTCTTGGCGAGCGCGAGGTCGAGCAACTGCTTGGCCTGGTCCATCTCGGCCATCCTGGTGCGCGCGTGATAGGCGGCCAGGATGATGAGCCCCGAGTAGTGCTCGACGGCGGAGTCGAGAGCCACCGCGCGCTCGAGCATGGCCACGCCGATGTAGAGGTCCGCCACGAAGGCGGGGCCCTCGGTGTCGTCGCCTTTCATCACGTCGGCGCGCTCGACCCAGCCGTAGCCGGTCCAGAAGAGCTTTGGCGCGTCGTCCTTGCTCGTGAAGTGGTCGCTCAGCCATTTGGTGAGCGAGAGCTCGTTCTTCTTCGACGCCTCGAAGCCGTGGTCGGTCTGGTCGAGCATCTCCAGCCCGTAGAAGACCGCGCGATCGTAGGCCATGCGCGCGCGCTTGCGATGGTAGTCGGCCAGGTCGTCGTCGCCGGCGTCCTCCGCGGTCTCCAGCTCGTCCTCGACGAAGCCGTAGGCGTAGCCCACCCAGCCCTTGGTGAGCAGAAAGAGCGCGTCCGTGTTGTCCGGCGCCAGCACGTGCATACCCTCGAACTGCACCAGCCCGGCCTGCGCCGCCGAGCGGGCCAGCTCGTAGTCGCCGAGGGTGTCGAACGCCGAGGACGCCTCGAGCGTAGCGGAGATCTGGCCGTTGGTGAGGGCCGACTTGATGCAACCGCTCGAGCCGAAGGCCAGGGCCGCCGCGACGGGGAGCGCGAGGAGAGGAGAACGCATGGCGAACGAGTCGTAAGGAAGGGGCGGCCCGAGGTCAACGCGCGGGGACGTCCGCTCAATCGCCTTGCGCGAGAGAGCCGCTGGGGGGAAATGCTCCGGACGCTGCGCGGGTGACGGTGCGCAGCCGGCAAAGGAGATGGCCGCATGAGTCTCGAGAAGGTGACCCCCCTGGAGACTCTCGCCGCGTGGCTCGCCGAGGCCGAGGCCGCGCGTGCCCTCGAGCCCGCGGCCATGGCCCTTGCCACCGTGAGCCGGTCCGGGGAGCCCTCGGTGCGGTTCGTCCTCTGCCGCGGCATCGACGCGCGCGGCGTGCGCTTCTTCACCAACTACGACAGCGCCAAGGCGCACGACCTCGACGCCACCGGGCGCGGCGCGGTCGCGTTTCACTGGGCGACGTTCCAGCGACAGGCGCGCATCGAGGGGCGCATCGTGCGCGCGACCGCCGAGGAGTCCGACGCCTACTTCCACTCACGCCCGCGCGGCCACCAGCTCGCCGGCGCTGTGTCACCGCAAAGCCATCCCATCGCCAGCCTCGACGAGCTTCGCGCGCGCTATCGCGAGCTGGAGGCGCGGCTCGCGGGGGCCCCGGTGCCCCGACCGCCGGGGTGGGGCGGCTACTGGCTCCTGGCCGATGCCGTCGAGCTTTGGCGCGGTGGCCCGGATCGCCTCCATGACCGGGTGCGTTATGTCCGTGTGCACGCCGAGGTAGCTCCCGAGCTCGCCACGTGGTCCGAGGTGAGGTTGGCGCCTTGACCTGGACACAGAGGAGCCACCCACTTTGCTTTTCGCGTGAGCTTGCATTTTTTGCCCTCGAAGGAAGAATGACGGGTTCGGTTGTTAGCTCCCATTCGGGAGTACATTACCGTGACTGTTGGTCGGAGGACCGCCATGCGTCCCATTCCCTTCGTGATCTCCGGTCTCTGCGCGGCCGCGCTGGCGGCGAGCTTTGGCTCGACCTCCGGTTGCGGCGGTGGTGGTGGCAATAGCCGCTTTGCGGACGGTGGAAGTGGCGGTGGTGGTAGCAGCGGCTCCGTCGGCAGCGGCAGTAGCAGTGGGCTAATCAGCAGCAGCGGGAGCAGCAGTGGCACCGGCGGCGCGTCGAGCAACGGCGGCACCACCGGGGCGCAATGTCCTGCGGGCGCCCAATGCAACGTCGCGTGCACGGGGACGGCGACCACGTCGATCAGCGGCAAGGTCTACGATCCCGCGCTGCTGAATGGTCTCTACAACGTGACGGTCTACGTGCCGGGGGCCCCGCTGGCGCCGTTGCCTGCAGGGGTGCCCACCGGCGCCGACGCGTGCGACTGCAGTGCGCTCTTCAAGAGCGGGGCCCTGGTGAGCACGGCGACCGCCGTGGACGGAACCTTCACCCTGAACAACGCGCCGGTCGGAACGGCGGTCCCGCTGGTGCTCCAGATCGGCAAGTGGCGGCGCGCCATCACCGTCGACACGTCGAAGACCCAGTGCGCAGACATCGCGGAGGCGGACAAGTCGCTGTCCCTTCCCGGCACGCTGGTGGGCGCCGGGCCGAACGACAACATGCCCGACATTGCGGTTTCGACCGGCGAGGCCGACTCGCTGGAATGCCTGATGAGGCGCATCGGCTTGCCCGATGCCGAGTACGTCGCGGGCACAGGCACGACCGGGCACGTGCACGTGTTCTCCGGCGGCAAGCCCGGTACGGGGGGGGGTGGCGGCGCCAACGTGGGCGGAACCGAAAAGACCATCATGCCCGGCGCGCCGGAGAGCGACACCAATCTGTGGACCGCCCAGGCGCAGTTGATGCCGTACGATATTCTCCTCCTCTCGTGTGAGGGCGCGGAGACCTACAACGCCAATCCGGCCGCTCTGGAGAGCTACCTCAACGCGGGAGGACGCGCATTCGCCTCGCACTACCACTACGCGTGGTTCGCCGGTCCCCTCGGCTCGGCCCAGGCGTACGCGGCGCCGGCCGACTGGGGGTTGAGCCTGGCCACGTGGGCGGAGTACCCGGGAGATCCCGATGGCCCCGTCGACGGGGTGGTGGACCAGACCCTCAACGGGAGCACCCAGCCATTCGTCAAAGGGCAGATGCTCTACCAGTGGCTGGGGCTCAACGGCGCCCTCGGGGTGCACGCCATGCCGAACGATCTCTCCATCTACTCGCCGCGCTACAACGCGGCGATCGGCGCCGCGAACACGCCATCGCAGCCGTGGATCACTTCGACCACGACGACCGGCACCAACACCATGTACTTCTCGTTCGACACGCCCATCGGGGGCATCCCCGACCCCGACAGCGGCGTGCCCAACTACTGCGGTCGTGCCGTCTTCAGCGATCTGCACGTGGCGGGCGATCCGATGACCAAGGACAATGACAACGAACCGCCCCCGATGTCCTGCGGCGCAGGCGCGCTCTCGCCGCAAGAGAAGGCGCTCGAGTTCATGCTGTTCGACCTCTCGTCGTGTGTCATCCCCGACACCGTCGCGCCACCCACCGGGCCGGGCATCCTGCAGTAGGCGCTCACGTCCTCCTTCTCGGTGCTGGCGCCATAAGGGGCAGCCCGCACCGCCACCGGTGCCCGCAGTGCAGCTGCCGCCGCCGGCGGGCTGCGTGCCCGGGCACCCCGGCGAGACCGTCACGCATTCCCACGCGTCCGCTACGCGCGCGCGGCGGCAGGTGCAGGTCGTGGCGTCGTAGGAGCACGCGTGCCGCTGCCGCTCGTGGCCCCGCCGCAAGCCGGGATTGCCATCGCGAACCAGCCGGCCAGCAAGAAAACGAAGAAAGGAATCCCAAGTGCTCTCATCGAAGTAACGTTCCGCAGGCGCACTCCCCGCTCCGCTAGCCCACCGCTAGGAGACCGTCGGGCAAAGCCCCGACGGACTCCGTCGTGACGTTCCAGGACGGGGACGGCATTCGCCGCCCCTAGCCCCCCCTAGCCCCCCCTAGCCCGGATTAATTCACGACTGCAGGAGACATGGCGCGACGACGGCCATTTGCGGTTGGGGAGCTCGAGGAGAGCGGCGCTCCCCTCGAACGAGACCGTCACGACGGAGTCTGTCGGGGCTTTGACGGACAGTTTCCTAGGTCAGTCGCACGCCCACTCGTCGCCCGCCCCGCCCTCGGCGGCCGGACGGCAGCGGCACCGGGTGGGGGGCATCGCGGTCCCGTACGGGCATCCCGCGAAGGGAATGTCGGCCGCGGTGCACATGGCTCCGGCGGTCGGCTGCGTGGCCGGGCACATGGGGGTCGGAGGCGGCGTCAGGCACACGAAGGCGTCGCCCCCGGCCGCTCCGCCGCCGGCGGGACGACAGGTGCACCTGGTGGTGCCATAGTCGCACGCGAGGCCGACCGTGGTGCACGTCGTCGCCGCGGCCGGCGCCGGCGCCGGTTCCGTGGCAGGGCAGGCGCCACACGCCCACATTCTTCCGCCGGCGCCGCCGCCCCCCGCGGCTACGATCGCGCAGGTGCAGTCCGTCGCTCCGTAGGTGCACGTCGCGGCGGCTCCGCAGGTCGCCGGCGCGGCCGTGCATACGCCCGTCGGCTGCGTCGCGGGACAGGCGGGACAGGCCGTGCAGGCCCAGACGGGAGTCATCCCGGGCCGGCAGTCGCAGACGGTGTCGCCGGTCGCGGTGGTGTAGGTGCAGGGGGCCTCGCCCGCGGTGCACATGCTCGCGTTGTCCGGAGGGGCCGCGGGGCACGTGGCCGGGTTTCCGCCGCTGCTGCTCCCGCTGCTGCTGGCCGTACCACTGCTGCTCCCGCTGCTGCTGGCCGTACCACTGCTGCTCCCGCTGCTGCTGGCCGTACCGCTGCTGCTCCCGCTGCTGCTGGCCGTACCGCTGCTGCTCCCGCTGCTGCTGGCCGTACCGCTGCTGCTCCCGCTGCTGCTGGTCGTGCCGCTGCTGCTGGCGGTGCCGCTGCTGCTTCCGCTGCTGCTGGCCGTACCGCTGCTGCTGGCGGTGCCGCTGCTGCTTCCGCTGCTGCTGGCGCTGGCGTCATCTCCGGTGATGGGGCCCGCGCTCGTGCTCCCGCCGCACGCGGGGGCCAGCACGGCAAAGCCACCGATTGACATGGAAACGAGAATTAGGACTTTGATCGCTCTCATCGAAGATACCTCCCGCGGTGCGCACCCCTCCGGAAGCCTACCTTCTTGACGGTCGCGGTCTCGTCTCGGGTCGGTCACGCGCCAGATTCAGGGTGGAACACGCGAGGTCCACCCGTCCCGCTCCGCCATTGCCGATGACGCGACCGACCGCACGATTTGACGCAAGAACGAAGGGGAGCCGAAAACCTGGATACGGCTCGACTGGATTGGAAGGAGACGCCCGCGAAGGATTTCGCACTTGGCAAAAACCCACACGCTCACCCGCTCCGCCTACCCACACGTTCACCCGCTCCGCCTCTGCCGTTTCCGATTCCCCTGCGCTCGGAAGCCACTCACCCGGCCGCGATGGGCGTGGGCTCACCGCACTCGCGCGGCCATGAGCAGCGTGCAGGCGGCGCGTACGCGCACCGACGGGTCCCCATCGGCGAGGAGCGGTGCAGCGCGCGCCGCGGCGTCGAGCGACGCCAGGGCGGTCGCCGCCGAGAGGCGTTCGAAGGGTTGCTGGGAAGAGAGATCCTGTTCGATCCAGGCCTCGACGCGGCGATCGCCGGCGGATGCGAGGGCCAGGCGCGCACGCCGCACCATGGGTGATCCCGGCCGGGCGAAGGCTTCCAGCTTCTCCACTGTTCCCGCCAGCTTCTCCTCCAGCAGACGCGATAGCGCGGCGACGCGCACCTCGTCGTCGTCGTCCGCGGCCGCCGCTTCCACCGCCGCCAGTATCTCGCGGCGATCGAGGGGGGCCTGCGCGATGGCCTGCTGCCGCGTCGCCGGGGCGCCTTGCTCGATGGAGCGAACGAGCTGGGCCAGCGCCGCCACGGACACGTCCCCCCCGGCGTCGCTGTGACGCAGCACCGCCGCCGCGGCCTCGACCGCACCCGCCCCGTGGCCCGAAGCCACCACCACGCGGAGCGCCTCGCGGCCCCCCGCGCCCCACACCGCGGCGCTCGCCCACGCCAGGGCGATGTCCTCCCGCAGACCGTCGTCGCCGGCCGTCCAAAGGTCGCGCAAGGCATTCGCCGCGTCCTCCCCCGGCAGCGGCGACAGGGTGGCGATGGCACGCACGGCCTCGGTGCGCACCAGTGGCTCGGGATCGACGCGCGCGGTATCGGCCAGGGACGCGAGATCACCGGCGTCGGCTGCATCGCGGGCCGCGCGCGCCGCCTGACGGCGCACGTGGGGATCGGGATCCAGCAGGGCCTGCAGGCGGGCGTCGTGATCCCCCGAGCGCACCAGGGCACGCGTCCCCACCGCGCGCCACCGGGAATCGGGATCGGCCAGGTAGCGGCGGACCGCGCCGACGTCGAGCCCTCGGCCGTCGATGCGCGCGAGGGCTGCCTCGGCCCCGGCCTCGTCGTGCGTCCGCATGCGCTCCGCCAGCGCAGCATCGAGCTCGTGGGCGCACGACCAGGCATCGTGCACGCGATCGAGCGCGTCGGGACCGCGGGCCGTCCGCACCTCGCGACTGGCCACCACCAGGGCGAGCGAAGCCGCCTCGTGGTTCGAGAGACTGGCCGCCTTCTCGCGCTCATCCACCGCGCTCTTCAACCCGGCGCGGTCGCCCCGCTCCGCCGCGCGCATGGCCGGCGACGACGAGCATCCGGCAAGAAGACCGGCGAGAAAGAGAGCGCGCCAGGAACGTTGCATCGCGCTCACGGTCTTAATAGTGCAATCCTCCGCCCGCGTGAACGTCGACCTCGTCCTCAATCGTCGGGCACGCCGGCTGGGCGAGAACAGCCCGTTACGCAAGGCGCTGGTGCGGGCGGCATGGCGCGGAGGGGCACGCTTGCACGAGACCCAGACCCTCGACGAGCTCGACAGCGCGGCGCGCGCGATGGCGGCGCGCGGATCGGACGCCGTGGTGCTCGCCGGCGGCGACGGGTCGCACATGGGCGGTATCTCGGCGCTGGCCCGAGCCTTCGGCAGCGCCATGCCTCCCGTGGCGTTGGCGCCGGGTGGGACGGTCTGCACCGTGGCGCGTAACCTCGGGATGCGCGGACGGACGCCGAGGTGGGCGGAGCGCATCGTGGCTGCGGCCTGCACGGGAAGCGGCCACGTCGAGGAGCACGCCACGCTGCGGGTGCGCGACGACCGCGGCGGCGACCGCGTGGGCTTCATCTTCGGCGCCGGCCTGGTGGCCAGGTTCTTCGACGAGTACTACGGCGGGGGCGCGCCTGGGCTCCTCCGGGCCGCGGGCATCGCCGGCCTCGTCTTCGCGGGATCGCTGGTGGGCTCGGCGCTCTCTCGTCGCGTGCTGGGACCAGCGGCGTGCACGCTGGACGTGGACGGCGAGCGCCACCCGGCGCGCGCCTGGAACCTCGTGCTCGCGAGCGTGGTGCCGGACCTGGGCCTTCGTCTGCGCGCGACGTACCGCGCGCGCGAGGCCCCGGGGATGTTCCACGTCGTCGCCAGTGGGCTGCCTCCACGGGAGCTGGCCTTGCAGGCGCCGCGCGTCCTGGCCGGTCTTGCCCTGCGCGGGGAGCCGCGGCTCGACGCCGTGGTCCGGTCCCTCGTCCTGACCTTCGACCAGCCCGCGACCTACGTTCTGGACGGCGACGTGATGGC
>Ga0302324_100004433_pt1 | contig 31082 bp, 30 predicted proteins | sample Palsa_T0_1_FD_201949 | JGI IMG/M metagenome (GOLD analysis project Ga0302324, IMG submission 201949) | Peat permafrost microbial communities from Stordalen Mire near Abisko, Sweden - Palsa_T0_1 | ecosystem: Environmental > Terrestrial > Soil > Palsa > Peat permafrost | place: Sweden: Abisko... | reverse complement strand
CTGTTGCTGCCGGGGCCGGCGTTGCCGTCCTCGATGGCGAGCCCTTTAATGATCGCATCGTCCACCGCGGAGGAGACGGAGAAGACCTGGACCAGCCCATCCCCGCTTATCGCCAGGGCGCTCGCTCCCGGCCCGGCGATGGTGACGTTCTCGGTGAGGGTGATCGGCCCGCTCGTCAGGAGGATGGGCGAGCAGGATGCCACCGAGGAGGCGAAGGTTATGGTGTGCCCCGGGGGGGCCGCCGCCACTTCGGCGCGTAGCGAACCGACGCCAGAGTCATTGCAGTTCGTGACGGAGAACGCCGCCGCACTGGCCACCTGGGCTGAGAGCCCAGCCGACAAGCCGGTCCCGAGCCCTGCCACGAGGCTGGCGGTGCCGAGCCGCAGCGCTGCCCGGATCCAGTTCCGTGATCTAGCCGACGCCTGCATCGGGACCCCTTCGTCGTGCCCGCGCAGCGAGCGGAGGCCGGCAGGTCAGCTCTGTTCCATTCGGTCCCGTAGGGAAGATCACCCGAAAGAAGACTGACAAACTACGCTATCACGGTCATATTTGTCTAAGGCCCCGACTTGGAGAAACGGGAATGCCCGCCCGGCTTCGAGCACGCGGCTCAGCCGACGAGCGTCTTGACCGCCCCGGTCAGCCCGGCCAGGGCCGCCTTGGCATCGGCGAAGTACATGCTGGTCTTCGGGTTGGCGTAAAGCTCGTTGTCGATGCCCGCGTAGCCATGGCCCATCGATCGCTTGATCACGATGATGCTCTTCGCCTGGTCCACGTCCAGGATCGGCATGCCCGAGATGGCGGTCCCCGGCCGCCGGGCTGCCGGGTTGGTGACGTCGTTGGCGCCGATCACCAGCGCCACGTCGGTCCGGCTGAACTCGGGGTTGATCTCGTCCATCTCCTTGAGCTGCGGGTAAGGCACGTTGGCCTCGGCCAGCAGCACGTTCATGTGCCCGGGCATCCGGCCGGCCACCGGGTGGATGGCGTAACTGACCTCGACGCCGCGCGACTCCAGCAGGTCGGCCAGCTCGGCGACCGCGTGCTGCGCCTGGGCGGCGGCCAGGCCGTATCCGGGCACGATGATCACCTTGGACGCGTAGGCGAGCTGGATGGCCGCGTCGTCGGCCTCGATCGCGCGCACCCCGGCGCCTGCGCCGGGCAGTATCGCCGCAGCCGAGTCGCCGGTGCCGAACCCGCCGACGATGATGTTGCCGATCGAGCGGTTCATGGCGTCGGCCATCAGCTTGGTGAGGATGCCGCCGGACGCGCCGACCAGGGCGCCCGCGATGATCAATGCCCAGTTCCCGATCACGAAGCCGGCCATCGCGACGGCCGTGCCGGTGAACGCGTTCAGCAACGAGATGACGACCGGCATGTCGGCGCCGCCGATCGGCATCACCATCGACACCCCGAACGCGAGCGCCGCCACGATGACGATCCCCAGGCCTGGCAGGCTCGGGGTGGCGATCAGGTACCCGCAGGCGGCCAGCGTGACCGCCGCCAGCAGCAGGTTCACGGCTCGGGATCCGGGGAACGTGACCGGCGCCGAGGTGATCAGCCCCTGCAGCTTGCCCGCTGCGATGATCGACCCGGAGAAGGTCACCGCTCCGATGATGACGTCGAGCAGGGTGGTGACCGTGATCGAGCCCGGCACGCCCCGGCCGGCGTCGGCCAGGTTCATGTAGTCGTGGATGCCGACCAGCGCGGCCGCGCCGCCGCCGACCGCGTTGAAGACACTGACCAGCTGCGGCATCGCGGTCATCTGGACGGTACGCGCGGAGTAGAGACCGACGCCCGCCCCGACCAGCGCGCCAGCCGCCATCACGATCCACCCGGTCACGGTGATCGCGCCGGCGTGAATGATGAGGGCAAGGGTGGCGACCACCGCTGCAACCATGCCGGCCGTGGACACCTGGTTACCGCGGCGCGCCGTCGCGGGGTGGTTCATCAGGTGCAGGCCGAGCACGAAGCAGGACGCCGCGGCGACGTAGATCAGCTGGATGACGGTGCTGAAGGCGCTCATGGCCGCTCGCCATCCTCGGCGCTCGGCGCCCCGGGCCGCCGCCGGAACATCTTGAGCATCCGGCCGGTGACCACGTACCCGCCGACCACGTTCATCGCGGCGAAGGCGGCGGCGACGAAAGCGATCACGTACCCGACCGGGTTATGGGCGGTAACGGCGATCAGCATGGCGCCGACCAGCACGATCCCGTGAATTGAGTTGGCGGCCGACATCAGCGGCGTGTGCAGGGTAGCCGGAACCTTGCTGATCACCTCGAAGCCCACCCACAGGCTGAGCACGAAGATGACCAGGTCAGTCAGCAGCGCCGTCGACACGGGCGGTACCTCCAGCGAAATCGGCCTGGGCGGGCTTGGCCTGGACGGGCTCGGCCGGGGCGTGACCGGTCTGGGCCGGCTCGGCAAGGGCAGCATGGACGACCTGGCCATCCATGGCGATGACAACGCCGGCCTGCAGCTCGTCGGACAGGTCGATGGCGAGGGCATCGTCCTTCACCATGTGCAGCAGCAGAGCGCTGACGTTGCGCGCGTACATGGCCGAGGCAGCCGCCGGCATCGTCGACGGCAGGCTTCCGGCACCGACCACCGTGATGCCGTTCTCCGTGGTCACAGTCTCGCCGGGCCTCGAGCCTTCCACGTTGCCGCCGAGGTCGCTGGCGCCCATGTCCACCACCACGGAGCCGGCTGCCATGGACTTGAGCGAGTCGGCGGTGACGAGCACCGGCGGGCGCCGCCCTGGCACCTGCGCGGTCGTGATCACCACGTCATGGCGGGCTATGTGCGCGGCTAGTTCGTCCTGCTGGGCCTGCCGCTCGTCCTCGGTGAGCGCGCGGGCGTACCCGCCGTCCCCGGCGGCCGGCCCCACGGCCGTCAGCTCAAGGAAGGTCGCGCCGAGCGACTCCACCTCGGTCCTCGTCTCCGGCCGCACGTCGTAGGCGGTGACCACCGCGCCGAGCCTGCGGGCCGTGCCGATCGCCTGCAGCCCCGCGACCCCGGTCCCGAGTACCAGCACTCTGGCCGGCCGGGCGGTGCCGGCCGCCGTGATCAGCAGCGGGAAAAACCGGCCGAACGTGGCCGCCGCCAGGACTGCCGCCTTGTAGCCCGCGATGTTGGCCTGGGACGACAGCGCGTCCATGGCCTGGGCTCTTGGCAGCGTCCGCGGGATCAGGTCGAGGCTGACCGCGGTCACGCCTGTCGCGGCCAGCCGCGCGGCGAGCGCCGGATCGGCGAGCGGCGCCAGCATGCCGAAGACGGCCTGACCTGGCCGCAGCCGGGAGATCACCTGCTCATCCGGCCGTCCTACCATGAGGATGACATCGGCATCGGCGGCGGCTTCGTCACCGGAGACGATTCTGGCGCCGGCCTCGGCATAGGCGCCGTCCGCAAGCCATGCCCGGTCACCGGCACCGGATTCCACCAGGACCTCGAGGCCAGCGGCGCGCAGCTTTACCACCGCTTCGGGCACTAGCGCGACCCGCCGCTCACCAGGCGCGGCCTCCTTGATGACAGCTACCTTCATAGGCGCGACCTCAGACTTCAGGACCTGGACACGTCAGGGGAATAGGGCAGGTCAGGGATGCGGCCAGCCTAGCCGGGCGCTGTCCACAGTATGGACCTTACCGGCAGGCCACGCGGCCTGGCCTGCTGGCTCCGGGCGCCCGTGACCAGGGCAGCGGGCGGATACCGTCGTGGGCGGCGAGCCCATCGATGGGATACGAGGGGATACGAGGGGCCTGCATGGAGGCTTGCGTGGTCCATGCGGTAGCGGTGCCGTTGTTGCGGCGCTCCGCCGGCGGCCCGGACCTGCTCGCCGAGTGGCGGGCCGGTCCTCGCTCGTGCTCGGCCCGCATACGTGGCCCGCATGCGCGGGCCCGGGCGCGACAATCCTGATCGTCTGTCCCGATTTCGGTGCCTGCCTGCCAGTGGCCCTGGCCGACCATGGGTTCCTGGTGGTGACTTCAGCGAGATTTGGTGGCACAACGTGACAAAATATGGCGTGCTTCCGCTATGCCTGCCGATCGGTAAGGTCAGCGAATTCCAGGACATAGTTGAGGCTGATCCGGCGACGCTGCTTATTATCGATCTCGGCCGTCGTGACGTGGCGACGGTCGATAGATTTCCGCCGCATTCGAGATCGCCAACGGCGTCCGATGGCGGCCGCCGAGCGACCTGGCTCGCATGGCCCAGCCGGCTCGCCGCAGCAGCGAGATCGCCGAGCCCCAGAGCAGCGCCCGGCCTGGCTTCCGGCGGGCGGGCCGGCTTATGTCGCGGACGGATACGCACCACCCAGAACCGCATCGTTCGCCTCGACGTGCCTGCTGACGTGCGGCTACACCTTCAACGAAGGCTTGTCGCCGGGTGCGAAGCGGTGCAGGCGACCGCGCCGGTCCAGTTCGCTGTGAGCGGCGGCTCGCTTCGCTTGCTGCCGAGCTTGACCGGCTGGCCACGGCCGGCCGGACGCCCGATGCGCCTGATCACATTCCTGACAAAGCGCTCCCCGCTCATGACAAAGCGCTCCCCGGCAAAGTCAAACCGCAGTCAGAAACGCCGATGAATTATCATCCGACACGCCGGTGACTTCTGGTGCTGGTGTTTGTGCAACGGCGCCGCATCGCCTAATTTCAGGCACGTCAGAGGTCGCGAGCCCCGGCAACCCTGTCCGCGCGACCTCCCGTTTGGGGAACCGCAGGAGTGAGGAATGAACAAACGTGACCTGATCGATGCGATTTCTAGCCGGATGGGAGATAAGAAAACCGCAGCCGAGGCAGTGAACGCGGTGCTCGAAACCATCCAGGTAGCAGTCGCAAAGGGCGACAAGGTCGCCATCACGGGGTTCGGCGTCTTCGAGAAGGCCGTCCGGCCGGCCCGCACCGCGCGGAACCCGGCCACCGGCGCGTCCATCAAGGTGCCTAAGTCATCGGTCCCCAAGTTCCGGGCCGGGTCGGATTTCAAGGCCATCGTCAACGGCGAGAAGAAGCTCAGCTCGAGCAAGGGATAGCGGGGGCGGCGGGCGGCGCCACGCGCGGCCGCCCGCCGCTCTTCGCAGCCGGGCTCTTCGCAGCCGGCTCAGCGCAGCCCGGGACGCTTCTTCAGCGCGGTCTGCAGTATCCGGTCGATGAGCTGGCTGAACGGCAGGCCGCTTGCCTCCCACATCTTCTGGAAGTAGGACGCGGGTGACAGGCCGGGGATCGTGTTGATCTCGTTGATCACGATCCGCCCGTCGCGGGTGTAGAAGAAGTCCACCCTGGCGAGTCCCTCGCAGGACACCGCGTCGAACGCCTCGGTCGCGAGCCTGCGGATCTCTTCCGCCGCGTCGGCCGGAATGGGTGCCGGGATCGCCATCCCGCTGGCCTGGTCCAGGTACTTTGCCTCGAAGTCCCAGAACTCCTCACCGCCGGAGATCAGCAACTGCCCGGGGAGGCTCGTGTCCGGCGGGCCGCCGTCGATGCTTTCTAGGACCGAGCACTCGATCTCCACGCCGTCGATGGCCGCCTCGACGAGCACCTTCGGGTCGTAGCGCCTGGCCGTCTCGATCGCCGCATGCAGCCCGGCCATGTCCGTGGCCCTCGACGTGCCGATGCTTGAGCCGCCTCTGGCGGGCTTCACGAACAGCGGCCAGCCGAGCTCAGCGATCGCGTCGAGCACCCGCTTGTGCTCCGGGAAGGGCTGCTCTGCGCCCGTGCCCGGCCCCCCGGCGGCCGGCCCCCCGTCGCCCAGGATCCCGCCGCCCAGGCTCCCGCCGTGCAGGATCCCGCCGTCAGCGGCGCCTGGCCAGTCACGCTCGCGTACGACCACGTGCGGGCCTACCGGCAGGCCACGTGCCATGAAGATCATCTTCATGTATTCCTTGTCCATGCTGACCGCGCTGGCCAGCACGCCCGCTCCCACGTAACGGATGCCGGCCATCTCAAGCAGGCCCTGGATCGTGCCGTCCTCGCCGAACGGGCCGTGCAGGATGGGCAGCACCAGGTCGACCTCGCCGAGCAGGGGCGGGATCTGCCCGGGCGCCGAGGCGGCCAGCGCGCGGACGGACTGGTCGGCCCAGGGCACGATCGGCCCTCCCGGCCCGGCGACCGCCTCGACGGACGGCAGCTGGCCGCCGGAAATGGCCAGCAGGCCTGGCTCGTCCACGGCCAGCACCCAGTTGCCCTCCCGGGTGATGCCGACCGGGATGACCTCGTAGCGGTCCCGGTCGATGGCGCCAAGCATGTTGCCGCCGCCCATGCAGGACACCGCGTGCTCAGGGCCCCTTCCCCCGAACACGACCGCCACCCTGATCTTCCGCTGCATGCTCACGCTTCCTCCTGTCGCGCCCCCGGCCGGCCAGCTAGCTCCTGCCGTGCCTTGCGGCGGGCGGTCGCCAGATGGTAAGGCTCGGCCGGCGGGGCCGCGCCGCGCAGCTCGCCGAGCAGGCGGCTGATGTCGGCCATGATGACCGCGGTCGCGGCGCGCAACGTCTGTCTGGTCAACGGCTGCCCGGCGAAGGCGGACAGGTCGACGGCCGGGCCCGCCAGCAGCCGCACCGTCTGTCGCGGCACCAGGTGCGGCCGGTAGCTACCGTACGGCAGGACGCACTGCGCTCCCCAGTGCGCCACCGGGATGACCGGCGCTCCGGTGGACAGGGCCAGCCGGCCGACGCCGGTCCTGGCCACCATCGGCCACTGCTGCGGATCCCGCGTGACGGTCGCCTCTGGGTAGAAGATGACGCACGCGCCGTGCCGCAGGCACTGCTCCGCGCCCCTGAGCACGAGGGCGGCGTCGGCCTGGTCGCGACGCACCGGCAGCTGGCCGAGCTTGCGCATTATGGGCCCCAGTGCCTTGGCGTCGAAGAGCGACGACTTCGCCAGGAACACCGGATAGCGGCCGGCCTTATCGGTGAACAGCGCCAGCGCCAGCACGTCCGCGTAGGACAGGTGGTTCGCAGCGAGGATCATGCCGCCGCCGGGCGGGAAGTTTTCGAGGCCGCGGGAGTCGAGCTTCATCAGCGCGGGGATCAGCGGCCGCAGGATGATCTTCGAGACTCCTCGCCACGCGGGGGAGTAGTCGCCGTCGCCGCGCTTGCTCATCTGGCCAGTCTCCCGGTCCGCCGGGCGCTGTGTCGAGGCAGGACGAGCGTTCGATCCGGGATCTGCTTGCAGGGCGGAAACGGGGTAGTGGCGGGATCAGCGCCCTGCCGCGACGAGGGTCCAGGCAGGATCAGACCCATGGCGCACGCAACCCCGCTCAGCTGGTCGCTGGTCGTCCCGGTCAAGCTGCTTGCCCTGGCGAAGTCTCGGCTCAGTGGCCTGGCCGGGCCGCGCCGGGCCGAGCTGGCCCTGGCCATGGCGGCCGACACGGTCGCTGCGGCGGTGGCCTGCCCGGTGATCGCCGTGGTGGTCGTGGTGACCGACGACGGCACGGCCGGGGCTGAGCTAGCCAGCCTGGGCGCCGTTATCGTTCCCGACGAGCCGGCCGCCGGGCTCAATCCGGCGCTGGTCTTCGGCGCGGCCTATGCCGCTGCCCGCTGGCCTGGCCGGGGCAGGGCCGGACTGGCTGCCGACCTGCCCGCGCTTGACCCGGCCGAGATCGGCCGGGCGCTGGCCGCGGCGAGCGGTTGGCCGGAGGCGTTCGTGCCCGATGCCGCTGGCTCGGGGACGACGCTGTACACGGCGGTGCCAGCGGCGGTGTTCCGCCCGCGGTTCGGTCCCGGGTCGCGCGACCGGCACCTAGCCGGCGGCGCGGCGGAACTCGATCTGGCTGACGTGCCGGGGCTGCGGCGAGACGTGGACACCCCGGCCGACCTGCGTAGCGCTGCAAGGCTCGGGCTCGGGCCGAGGACCTCGGCACTGGCAGCGGAGCTGGCCGGTTGATCGCGCAACCAGGACTGTGGTTCTGGCGTCACAGTGGCGAGGGCTGCTACCGCCGCGCGGTAGCAGTGGACCAGCTTCAACGGAGGCACATGATGATGAGCCGCCTTCACCTGGTCGTCGCCTGGTGGCCGTCCGGGCCGCTGCGGCCAGGCCGGGTGAGCCGTGCCGTGCTGACCGGAGCGGCTGCGCTGGCGCTCGCGGCCTGCGGTGCGCACCCATCGCCTGGCGGCCGTTCGCCTGACGGCCGTTCGCCTGACGGCCATGCCGGGCACAGCATGGCCGTCACGCCAGCGCCGGGTGCTGACGCGCCCGCCGCGCCCGCGCCGCCCAGGTTCTTCGCCGACGTCGCGGCCGGGGGGCTAGGCGGCCGGGGCGTGCTGCAGGTGCGCGAATCGGCCACCGGCCGGCTCGTGGCGCAGGACAGCCGCGTGCTGGCCACCGGCTTGGCGGCACTGGCGGACGGGCGCACCTTCGTGGTCGCCGAGCCGGTCGGGAGTTCGTGCGCCACTCGGCTATACCGGCTGCGGCTGAACGGCCGGGGACAGCCCGGCAGGCCGTCGCGGCTGGATGTGCCCGAACTGCACGGTGAGCTGTGGTCCCTGGCCGCCAGCGGGAACGGAAGCGTGATCGGCTACGCCGTCAGCGGCTGTTCGAATGGCGACCGCGGCTACGTCGGGGTCGTCCACCTGCCCGGCGGGCGGGCCAGGCGCTGGGGCGACGTGAACTTGGGCGGCGTGAGCCGGGGGAACGTGGCCCTGAACGGCGCGCTGTCGCTGTCGGCGAACGGCCGGCTGCTCGCCTTCCCTGCGTTCGACCTGTCGGCGGGCTCGAGGATCACCGCACAGGACGTGCGGGTGCTCCCCGTTGATGCGCGGCCTGGCACGGTGGCCAGGCGCAGCCGCGTCCTGCTGGGCAGTCCTTACCCGCCGTACCGTCCTCTGCTGGCGGCGGCGACCCTCAGTCCCGGCGGCGCGACTCTCTACGCCTGCGCGACGCTAGGTCAGGCGGGGCATGCCGTGCGTCTCTCCGCCTACCGCACCACGACCGGGCGGCGGCTCAGGACCCTGGCCACGCTGACCGTCACCGGCTCGCCCCTGGCGGGCTCGGGCTACTGCCCTGCGGCGCTCGACGCGCAGGGGCAGTACCTGCTCGTGCCGTATGCGATCCGCAGCTCGCGGAACCCCGCGGCAGGCCCGGAGCTGCGCATCGCCATGCTGGCGGTCACGACCGGGCGGGTAACGGACCTCACGGTAAGGCTGCCCGGCGGCGGCATGGAACCTGCCACCGGAATGAGCATCGCCTGGTGAGCCCGCGAGCCGACGCCAAAGTGCACGAAGTGGTCGCAGCCGCTGGCTGACCTAGATGTGCACGATCGGGCAGGTCAGGGTCCTTGTGATTCCGGTGACCGCCTGGATCTGCGCGACCACGAGCTTGCCGAGATCGTCGACGTTGTCGGCCTGTGCCCGCACGATCACGTCGTAGGGCCCGGTGACGTCGTCCGCCTGGGTGACGCCGGTGATCTGACCGATGTGCACGGCAACATCGGCGGCCTTGCCGACCTCTGTCTGAACGAGGATGTACGCGTGCACCATACTGTCCTCCCGGGGGCGCCAGTGTGACCGTCACGCTACCTTAGGTACCGGGCGGCCACCCGCGCAGGGGGCCGACAGGACGGCCTGGCGGGAGGCTCTCATCACCGTCGCGGATTTGGGCGAGTTCGGTCTCATCGCGGCGATGAAGGCCCTGCTGCCCGCGGGCACGGCTCAGCTTGTCGGCATAGGGGACGACGCGGCCGTCCTCCGCGCGCCCGATGCCCGGGTCGTTGCGACCATGGATCTGCTGGTCGAGGGGCGGCATTTCCGCCGCGACTGGTCGGCGGCGCTCGACGTCGGCTGCAAGGCGGCGGCGCGGAACCTGGCGGACATCGCGGCGATGGGGGCTGTCCCGACGGCGCTGCTCGTGGGCTTCGCGACGCCAGGCGACCTGCCGGCTGCATGGGCGCGGGACCTGGTCCGGGGGCTGGCGCAGGAGTCCGCACGGGCCGGCGCGTCGGTGGCCGGCGGGGACGTGAGCAGCGCCGACACGATCATGATTGCCGTCACCGCGCTCGGCAACCTGGCCGGTCGCGACCCGGTCACCAGAAGCGGGGCACGACCAGGCGACCGGCTGGCGGTCGCGGGCTGGCTCGGCCGGTCGGCGGCGGGGCTGGCTCTGCTGGAGGCTGGCCTGGTCCGGCCAGCCGGGCCGGTAGCGGCGCACCGGCGGCCTCAGCCGCCGTACGACGCCGGGCCGCAGGCGGCGGTTCTCGGCGCTACCTCGATGATCGACGTCAGCGACGGGCTCGTGCAGGATCTCGGCCATGTGGCCGAGGCCAGCGGAGTGCGCATCGACATCGAGACCGCGCGGCTCGCTGACGACCCGCAGCTCCGCGCGGCGGCGGTGGCCCTGGGCGCCGCGGACTGGCTCGCCTGGGTCCTCGCCGGCGGCGAGGACCACGCCCTTGCCGCGACCTTTGCTGCCGGAACTGAGCTGCCGGAACGCTGGTCAGTGATTGGCTCGGTCAGCGTCGGCCGCGGCGTGCGCGTGGACGGGCGGAGTTCGCGCGGGCGCGGTGGCTGGGACCATTTCCGCTGAACGGGCAGCGATCAAGTCGGCTGCGCCTCGGCGGAGAAATGACCATACGGCGAAGCAGGACCATGTTTGCCGCCAGCGAAGCGTCGCGGCAGCCGATGGCCCGCCGGCCCGCCGGTCCGGCGGAAGCTGGCGGAACCCGGCGGAACCCGGTGCAGCCTCGGCTGGGCCGGAACCTAGGCTGGGGTCATGGCGTCGACTCCGCCGTGCGTCCTCGCGGTCGCTGGCTCAGACTCGGCCGGCGGGGCCGGCATCCAGGCCGACCTGAAGACGATGCTCGCCCTCGGCGTGCACGGGATGAGCGTGGTCTGCGCGGTCACGGCGCAGAATTCGGTCGGCGTCCAGGGTTACTGGGAAGTACCGCCGGACGCGGTCCGTGCCCAGCTCGCCTCAGTACTCGGCGACATCGGAGTGCACGCGGTGAAGACCGGGATGCTCGCGTCGGCGGCGATCGTCCAGACCGTGTCCGGCATGCTGGCCGGCCTGCCCGCTCCGCTGGTGGTGGATCCGGTCGCGGTGTCGAAGCACGGAGACAGCCTGCTGTCGGCCGGCACGCTGGAAGCGGTGAAGGCTCACCTGCTGCCGCTGGCGACGGTGCTGACGCCCAACCTGCTGGAAGCAGAGCTGCTGACCGGCGGCCGGATCACCGACGAGGCGGGCATGCGGCGGGCAGCCGAGGAGCTCAGCTCGCTGGGGCCCCGCTGGATCCTGGTCAAGGGCGGCCACCTGGCGGGCAACCCGGTGGACCTGCTGTTCGACGGCTCGGAAGTGATCAGGTTCCCCGGCCGGCGCATTGCCAGCCGCCATACCCACGGGACCGGCTGCACGCTGGCGTCCGCGATCGCGTCGTTCCTTGCGCTGGGCATGGGCGTACCGGCGGCGGTGGCAGCGGCTAAGGACTACGTGACCGGGGCGATCGAGGCCGGATTCCCGCTCGGCGCGGGAATCGGCCCGGTGGATCACGCCTGGCGGATACGCCAGCCGGTCAGCGGGTGATGCAGCCGGTCAGCGGGTGACCTTGCCTGCCTTGATGCACGACGTGCACACGTTCAGCCGCCGGGGCGTCCGGCCGACCATGGCGCGCACGCGCTGAATGTTCGGGTTCCAGCGGCGCGGGGTGCGGCGGTGCGAGTGCGAGACATTGTTGCCGAAGCCCGGCCTCTTGCCGCATACGTCGCAGACGGAAGCCACGGGATCGCTCCATTGGGGTGCTGGCGAGATGGGTCGCCGTCCCGGGCGCTGCCGGAACGGTCGTCGAAGGATAACCGACCGATGGAGGTTAACGCGAGCCGGACCGGGACCTGGCCAGCTGAGCGCGGGCGACGTGGCTGCACGTAAGGCCGAGATTCAGACCCGGAACAGGCCGGCGATAGCGACCGGACCCGGCGCGGCAAGGGATTTTCAGCCCTCCGGTTGACGGCACCGGGTCATATCCTGCCGCTATGCCCGCGGCGACTCCGGCCTCCGATGCCTGCGGCAACCCGGCCTGCGACGCCCGCGCCAGTCCGGCGTCATGGTCACGCGGCTGCCGGGCCCGCTCGGCGCGGACGCGGCCGCTATGGCCGCTATGACGGCGTCGGCGGCCGTCCTGCAGGGCAGGGCGCGGGGGCGAGACTGTCCCTATGGCGGCAGCCCGGCCAGGCTGCCGTTCCTGATCGGAGTGGAGTAACCAGCGATGGCGAGCCTGCAGGATCCGCTTGGCCCGGTGGTGGGCGCGAAGGCGGCCAAGCGGCTGGCGGCCGCGCTCGACCTGCGAACCGTTGGCGAGCTGCTCCGGCACTATCCGCGCCGGTACGAGAACCGCGGTGAGCTGACCGATCTCGGCTCGCTCCGCGACGGGGAGAACGTGACCGTCCAGGCGGAGATCGCGTCCGTCTCGGTGCGGCAGATGCGCAGCCGGCCCGGCACGGTGCTGGAGGCGGTCGTGACCGACGGCCGCGGTCTGCTGTCCCTGACGTTCTTCGCCCCGGGCCGGCAGCAATGGCGCGAGAAGGAACTCGCGCCGGGGAAACGCGGGCTCTTCGCCGGGCAGGTCTCCACGTTCAAGGGCAAGCGCCAGCTCTCGCACCCGGAGTACGAGATGCTGGGCCTCGGCGAAGCCACGGTCAGGGCGGCCGAGTATGCGGCCGAGATAATCCCGGTCTACCCGGCGGTCAAGGGCATCACCTCCTGGCAGATCGCCGACTCGGTCCGCATCGCGCTCGACCTGCTTGACGTCGATGACGACCTGCTGCCGCGCGCCATCCGCGAACGCTACAAGCTCAGCGGCCTGGCCGACGCGCTGCGCGGCATCCACCGCCCGGCGGACCGCCGCGACGCGGACCGGGCGAGGGAGCGGCTGAAGTGGGACGAGGCGTTTGTGCTGCAGGTGGTGCTCGCGCAGCGCAGGAGGGCCGCCCTGGAGTTCTCCGCGACCCCCCGCCCGCGGCGGCCCGGCGGGCTGCTCGCTGAGTTCGACGGCCAGCTGCCGTTCGAGCTGACCGTGGGCCAGCAGCTGGCCGGCGCGACCATCGCGGACGAGCTCGCCCTCGACCACCCGATGCACCGGCTGCTGCAGGGCGAGGTCGGATCGGGCAAGACGGTGATCGCGGTCCGGGGCATGCTCCAGGTCGTCGATGGAGGCGGCCAGGCCGCGCTGCTCGCCCCCACCGAGGTGCTCGCGCAGCAGCACTACCGCTCGATCGGCGCGCTGCTCGGCCCGCTCGCCCAGGCCGGCCAGCTCGGCGGCGCGGAGCGGGCGACCAGGCTCGCGCTGCTGACCGGCTCGCTGGGGGCGGCGGCCCGCCGCAAGGCGCTGCTCGACGCCGCCTCAGGGACCGCCGGCATCGTGATCGGCACCCACGCGCTGCTCGAGGAGAAAGTGCAGTTCGCCGATCTCGGCCTGGTGGTGATCGACGAGCAGCACCGCTTCGGCGTCGAGCAGCGGGACGCGCTGCGGGAGAAGGCCGGCGAGGGCCGCCCGCACGTGCTCGTGATGACCGCCACGCCGATTCCCCGCACGGTGGCGATGACGGTGTTCGGCGACCTGGAGCTCTCCACGCTGACCGAGCTGCCGGCCGGCCGGCAGGCGATCAGCACCCATGTCGTGCCTGCCGCCGAGCGCCCCAGGTACCTGGAGCGGACCTGGGAGCGGGTCACCGAGGAGGTGGCGAAGGGCAGGCAGGTCTACGTGGTCTGCCCGCGGATTGGCGACGACAGCGCGGCCGGGTACAGCGCAGCCGGCGGCGGGGCGGCTGGCCAGGGCGCCGCCGGGCGGAGCCGCGCTGGCGGGGGCGCCGCCAACGTCGGCGACGCCGCGGCGGACGACGTCGGCGGCCTGCTGGAGGACGACGTCGGCGATGCCGCGGACGACGGGGCCAAACGCCCGCCGGTCGCCGTCCTCGACCTCGCCGCCGAGCTCGGCCGCGGCCCGCTCGCCGGGGTGCGCCTGGCGGTAATGCACGGCCGGCTCCCGCCAGAGGAGAAGGACCGCGTGATGCTGGCCTTCGCGGCCGGCTCGGTCGACGTCCTGGTGACGACCACCGTCGTCGAGGTAGGCGTGGACGTGCCGAACGCCACCACCATGGTGATCATGGACGCGGACCGGTTCGGCGTCTCCCAGCTGCACCAGCTGCGCGGGCGGGTCGGCCGGGGCCGCCACGAGGGCCTGTGCCTGCTGGTCACCGAGGCCGAGGCGGGCGGCCCGGCGCGGCAGCGGCTGGACGCGGCGGCCGCGACGCTGGACGGGTTCAAGCTGTCCAGGCTCGACCTGGAGCAGCGCAGGGAGGGCGACGTGCTCGGCGCGGCGCAGGCCGGGCGCAGGTCGAGCCTTAAGCTGCTGACGCTGCTGGCCGACGAGAAACTGATCGGCCAGGCCCGCCGGGAGGCCACCGAACTCGTGGCCGCCGACCCTGCGCTGTCCGGCCGTCCGGCGCTCGCGGTCGAGGTCCGCGAATTGCTGGAGCAGCAGCAGTCGGAGTTCCTGGAGAAGGCATGAGGCGAGCGGCCAGATGACGCGGATCATCGCGGGGACGGCCGGGGGCCGGCGCCTGGCGGTCCCCGCGGGCCAGGGCACTAGGCCGACGAGCGACCGCGCCCGTGAGGGGCTGTTCGCCACCGCGACGGCCATCCGCGGCACGCTGCACGGCGCGATGGTCCTCGACCTGTACGCGGGTTCGGGCGCGGTCGGCCTGGAGGCGCTGTCCCGCGGCGCGGCGGACGTGCTGCTGATCGAGGCCGACGCCCGGGCGATCCGGGTCATCCGCGACAACGTCGCCGCGTTGGGCCTGGCCGGCGCGCACGTGCTGGCCGGCCGGGTAGAGCGTGCCCTGGCCCGCGGCCCCGGGGCCGGTCCGCCGCGCGACGTCGTCTTCGCCGACCCGCCCTACGCGACCACCGACGCGGAGGTGTCAGCCGTCCTCACCGCGCTGCTGGCCGGCCGCTGGCTCGCGCCGGGGGCCGTCGTCGCGGTGGAGCGAGCCACCAGGTCAGGCCCGCACCGATGGCCCGCCGGGTACACGGCTGACCGGGCCAGGAAGTACGGCGAGGCAACTCTCTGGTACGGTCGCGCCGCGGGCGCGAAGCCGGCCGGGGGGTCGGCCGAGCTGCCGTGACGAAGGGCGGGAAACCTGGTGGTGCGTCGCGTCGTATGCCCGGGATCATTCGACCCGGTGACCAACGGGCATCTCGACATCATCAGCCGGGCTGCCCGGCTGCACGACGAGGTCGTCGTCGCGGTCGGGGCCAACCTTGCCAAGGACGGGCTGTTCTCGGTCGATGAGCGGATCACGATGCTCGGCGAGGTGCTGGCCGGCTACCCCAACGTCCGGGTGGGCATGTTCGACGGCCTGCTGGTGGACTTCTGCCGGGCCAACGACATCTCCGCGATCGTGAAGGGCCTGCGCGCCGTCAGCGACTTCGAGTACGAGATGACGATGGCGCAGATGAACTACAGCCTGGCAGGCATCGAGACGCTCTTCATGACCACGAACCCGCTCTATTCGTTCCTGCGCTCCAGCCTGGTCAGGGAAATCGCCAAGTACGGCGGTGACGTCAGTGGCCTCGTTCCTGCATCGGTGCTCAGCCGCCTTGTCGCCGGTGGCCCTCGGCCGGGACGCCGCCCGGCAGGGGGGTGAACTGGCCTGGCCGGGGGCCCGGAGGCCGCTCCGGCGCGGTCCGAGCCGCGCAGGCCACCGGCAGGCGGCAGCCGCGCGGTGCCGCGGCGTGCGGCGCAAGTTGGGTTTCCGCAGCTGGCCCGGTAGGCTGGGCGCCCGGCACCAGTAATGACCATGCCTTATTTGCCATGCCACATGCCAGCAGGAAACACGTGAAGCGCCTCGATCCTCGTGGCCCGCTTGTCTTCGACACGCGGGCGCTCGGCCCGGGTTCGGCGCGGGTCGAGGAACGCACCGTCCCGGCTCCGGCCGGCCTGCGCGTCGAGCTCGTCAGCGTCCCGGAGGGGGCTGACCTGCAGCTGGACGTCCAGCTCGAGGGGGTATCTGAGGGCATGCTCGTCACTGCGACGGCCAGGGCGCCGTTGACTGGTGAGTGCGCCCGCTGCCTGGATCCGTTCACCTCGTCGACTGAGGTCAGGCTGCAGGAGCTGTTCGCCTACCAGGCGGGCGGCGACGCGCCTTACGACTACCTGCTGGACGGTGACCTGCTCGACCTCGAGCCCGCCCTGCGGGACGCGCTGGTGCTCGAGCTGCCGCTCTCGCCGCTGTGCTCGCTCGACTGCCCAGGGCTGTGCGGCCAGTGCGGCGTCAGGCTGGCGGACGCAGGTGCGGGGCACGGCCACGCCACCGACGGCGCGGCATAACAGGACAAGCCAAACGCCGGGCGGGATACCCGCACCGGCGCTAAGGAAGGAGCGTCGAGGTGGCCGTCCCGAAGCGGAGGATGTCACGCAGCAATACCAGGTCGCGCCGGGCGAAGTGGAAGGCCACGGCGCCGGCGCTGGTGAGCTGCCCGCAGTGCCGCGATCCCAAGTTGCCGCACACCGCGTGCCCCACCTGCGGCACGTACAACCGGCGTCAGGTGATCACTCCTTCCTGAGACGGCAGCGAATCGCCGGCCTCACCGAGCCGCCCGCCGCGGAAAGGAGGACAGCGTGAGTGGCGCGTCGCGCGATGGCCAGGCCGCCGAATCCAGTGGCGCGGAGCTGCTTGCCGCCCTCAACGTGCAGCTCGGCGAGCAGATGCTGGAGCGTGCCCTGACGCACCGGTCGTTCGCCTACGAGAACGGCGGCCTGCCCACCAACGAGCGGCTGGAGTTTCTCGGCGACGCGGTGCTCAGCCTCATCGTCACCGGGACCTTGTTCCGTGACTTCCCCGATCTTCCCGAGGGCCAGCTGGCGAAGCTGCGCGCGGCGGTGGTCAACATGCGCGCGCTGGCGAGCGTGGCCCGCGGCCTCCGGCTCGGCGACTACGTGTACCTGGGCAAGGGCGAGGAGGGCACCGGCGGCCGGGACAAGTCGTCGATCCTCGCGGACACGCTCGAGGCCGTGATCGGCGCCGTCTACCTGGACTGCGGCCTGGCGGAGGCGGACGCGCTGGTGCACAGGCTCTTCGACCCGGTGATCGCCGGCTCGGCGCGGCTGGGCGCGGGCCTCGACTGGAAGACGTCGCTGCAGGAGCTCACGGCGGCGGAGCTGCTCGGCGTACCTGAGTACCACGTGGAGGAGAGCGGCCCGGACCACCAGAAATCCTTCCGCGCGTCGGTCTGGATCGGCGGGCGCAGCTACGGATCGGGCGAAGGGCGCTCCAAGAAGGAAGCCGAGCAGCAGGCCGCCGACGCGGCCTGGAACCTGATCAGCGAGGAGTCCTTCGGCCAGGGCGCGCAGGACGACGCCGACGGCAATGACAGCCGCCCCAGCCCGCAGGACTAGCTGGTGCCCGAGCTCCCCGAGGTCGAGACCGTCCGGCGCGGCCTGCAGCGGCACGTGGTCGGCCGCACCATCGACTCGGTGCAGCTTTTTCATCCGCGTGCCGTCCGGCGGCACCTGCCGGGGCCTGAGGACTTCGCCGCCGCACTCCGCGGGCGCGCCATCACCGCCGCGCGCAGGCGCGGGAAGTACCTGTGGCTGCCGGTCGGCGACGACGCGATCCTTGCCCATCTCGGGATGAGCGGCCAGCTGCTGGTCGGGGACCCGGCCAGGCCGCTGTCGGCGCACGTCCGTGCCCGGTTTACCTTCCGCGACGCCGGCCGCGACCTGCGGTTCACCGACCAGCGGACCTTCGGCCACCTCGCCATCGCGCCAGGCGGGGCGGTGCTGCCCCCGGCTATCTCGCACATCGCGCCTGATCCGCTCGAGCCTGGCTTCGACCTGACGGCGGTGACGGCCAGGATCCGCGCCCGCCGGACCGGGATCAAGCGGGCGCTGCTCGACCAGTCGCTGGTCAGCGGCATCGGCAACATCTACGCCGACGAGGCGCTCTGGCAGGCCGGCCTGCACGGGGCGCGCCCGTCCGAGACGCTGACGCGGGGCGAGGTCGCCCGGCTGTTCGCGGCGGTCCGGCAGGTCTTCACCGACGCGCTGGAGGCCGGCGGCACGTCCTTCGACAGCCTCTACGTGAACGTGAACGGGCAGAGCGGGTACTTCGAGCGGTCGCTCGCCGTGTACGGCAGGGCCGGCCAGCCCTGCCGCCGGTGCGGGACCCCGGTGCGGCGCGATCCGTTCATGAACCGGTCGTCCTACAGCTGCCCGAAGTGCCAGCCCCGGCCTCGCCGTGCCCGGTGGTGACGTGCCCGGTGGAGACGTGCCCGGTGGAGACGTGGCGGGCGGGGAGAGGAGAGGCGGGGGGATGAGCAGCCTTGGCGGCGACCCGGCCGGCGACGCGCCGGTCCGGCTCACCGCCTGGATCGCCGGGCGGGTGCAGGGCGTCGGCTTCCGGTGGTGGGTGCGCGCGCGGGCGCTGGAACTCGGCCTGGTCGGCCTGGCGGAGAACCTGCAGGACGGCAGGGTGAAGGTCGTCGTCGAGGGTCCGATGACATGCTGCAGGCAGCTGCTGGCCCTGCTGGCGGGCCCGGGCACGCCAGGCCGGGTGACCGGGGTGACCCAGCGCTGGGACGACCCGCGCGGCGGCCTGGCCGGCTTCGCCGAACGATGAGCAGCTTCATGACCTGCGCGTTCTGTCAACTTGACCGGATACTCGCGCGGTGGGACTATGGATGCGTTACTCGCGCGCAATGCCGTCCGTCCTTACGTGTTATCGCATGCGCGCCCACTCTGGTCACTCAGTGTGGAGGACCTTTAACAATGGCGAAGGCTATACTCGGCCACGTTGGCGGGCCGGATCCCCGCATGGTCGCGGAGATGCGCCGCCTTCAGCAACGCGTGCATGACCTCGAGGCTGCGCTTGTCAGGCTTCAGGAAGAGAACGATGCACTCGCTGCCGAAGTCGGCCATGACCTGCTGATTCCGGTTCGCGAGCCGGTGCTCGCCTAGCGAGCGCCCGCTGGCCACGACCGCGGCGGGGGTACCAGGCAGGTGTCCCCGCTGCGGTTCTCAGCCGTTCTCACGCCACCGGCCCATCCCGGTCGACCGCGGAATCCCCTGGCCGGCCCTCCGCTCGCGGTAAGGTGCGGAAAAGGCTGGCCGGTTCCGGGCAGCCCCGGCGGGGGAGTCCCCCGGCGCGGAGGCACTGCGCAGCGCTGCGGCGGCTGAGGAGGGGAACCCGCGGGTGTACCTGAAAACCCTCACCTTGCGTGGGTTCAAGTCGTTCGCCTCGGTCACGTCGCTGCGCTTTGAGCCAGGGATTACTTGCGTCGTCGGCCCGAACGGATCGGGCAAGTCCAACATCGTGGACGCGTTCTCCTGGGTGATGGGCGAGCAGGGGGCCAAGCCGCTGCGCGGCGGCAAGATGGAGGACGTCGTCTTCGCCGGCACCGCCGGGCGGCCACCGCTCGGCCGCGCCGAGGTCACGCTCACCATCGACAACAGCGACGGCGCCCTGCCGATCGACTACGCCGAGGTCACGATCAGCCGGCTGCTCTTCAGGTCGGGCCAGAGCGAGTACGCGATCAACGGCGACCAGTGCAGGCTGCTCGACGTGCAGGAACTGCTCTCCGACACCGGGCTCGGCCGCGAGATGCACGTCATCGTGAGCCAGGGCCAGCTGGACGAGGTGCTGACCGCGGGCCCCGAGGCCCGCCGCGCGCTGATCGAAGAGGCAGCGGGGGTGCTCAAGCACCGCAAGCGCAAAGAGAAGGCGCTCCGCAAGCTGGAGGCCATGGCTGTCAACCTGACCAGGCTGGTGGACCTCACCGGCGAGCTCGGCCGCCGCCTCAAGCCGCTCGGCCGCCAGGCCGAGATCGCCCGCCGGGCGGCGGTCATCCAGGCCGACTTCCGCGATGCCAGGCTGCGGCTGCTCGCCGACGACTACCAGGCGGTGGCGGCCGAGCTTGAGCGCGACGAGTCGGACGAGGCGGCGGCCGCCGCCAGCCGCGCCGGGCTGGAGCAGGGCCTGGCCCTCGCGCGCGAGCGCGAGACGCAGCTCGACCTGGCCGAGCAGCAGCACGCGCCGCGCCTTGCCGCGGCGCAGGAAGCATGGTTCGCGCTCTCCGGGCTCTCCGAGCGGCTGCGCGGGGTCCTGGGCCTGGCGGCCGAACGGCACCGGCACCTGACCGCCCCGCCGGAGCCGCAGCCGCCAGGCCGGGATCCGGCCGAACTCGACCGGGAGGCCGCCGGACTGCGCGAGCAGGAGGCCGTGCTCGGCGAGCGGCTGGCGGCGGCCCGCGAGCGGCTGACCGCGGCCGTCAGGGAGCGGACCGACGCCGAGGAATGCCTGGCCGAGACCGACCGGCGGCTGGCGCAGGACGCCAGGTCCGCCGTTGCCCGCGCCGAGCGGCTCGCCAGGCTACGCGGCCAGGTGCAGGCCGCGCGCGCCACCGCCGCGGCCGCGCACCAGGAGGCAGGCCGCCTGGCCGAGGCCTTCGCCCGCGCCAGGTCCCGCGCCGAGCAGGCCCAGCGGCAATACGGGCAGGTCCAGGATCTCGTCTCCGGGCGCGGCGAGGACAGGTCGGACCTGGCGGCGGCGCACGAGCAGGCCAAGGCGGCGGTCGCCGAGGCTGCCGCCACCCTCGCCGCGCGGCGCGCGGCCGAGCATGCGGCCAGTGACCGGCGCGCCGCCCTGAGCGCGCGCACCGAGGCGCTGCAGGAGGCGGTCAGGCGCGGCGCCGACGCATCCGGGATGCTGCTGGCAGCAGGCGGCAGGTTCGACGGCGTCGTCGGCGCCTTCGCCGCGCTGCTGACCGTGGAGGACGGCGCCGCCGACGCGATCGCCGCGGCCCTCGGCGGCTGCGCCACCGCCGTCGCGGTATCCGGCCTCGACGAGGCGGCCGCGATCCTGGCCGCGCTGAAGGCCGACCAGGCCGGCCGTACCGACCTGGTGATCGCGGCCGGGCTGCCGTCCCGCGGCGGGAGCGCGGCGGCGGCCGGCCGGGCTGCCGCAGAAGTGCCGCCGGGCGTCCGGCGGGCGCTTGACCTCGTGAAGGCCCCCGGCGAATTCGCGCTGGCCGTCGAGGAACTGCTGGCCGGCGTTGCGGTGGCGGCCGACCTGGCCGACGGGCTCGAGCTGCTGCGGGTGCACCCGCAGCTGCGCGTCGTCACCCTGGACGGCGACCTGATCGGCGCCCACTGGGCACGCGGCGGCTCGGCGGGAGCACCGAGCCTGCTCGGCATGCGCGCCGCCGCGCAGGAGGCCGCGCAGGCGCTGCGCGAGGCGGAGAGCAGCTGCCAGCACGCCGAGCGGCAACTCGCTGACGCGGCCGACGAAGAGGACAGGGCCCGGCAGGCGGCCGCCGATGCTCTGGTCAGGCTGCAGGAGACCGATGCCGGGGCGGCCGAGATCTCCGGACGGCTTGGCACGCTGGCCGGAGCCGCCCGGGCGGCCAGCGACGAGGCGGGCCGGCTGGCCGCTGGGATCGCCGCCGCCGAGCGGGCCAGCCAAAACGACCGGGCCAGGCTCGCCGAGCTCGAAGGCGTCCTCGCCGCGGCCGAGGCGGACGCGGACGCGGCCACGGCCGCCGAGTCAGCTCCGGCCGCGACCGCGGGCGACACGCGGGCCGACCGGGATCGGCTCGCCGAGCTCGCGGTAGCCGCGCGGACCGCCGAGATGGACACCCGGCTGGACGTCCGGACCGTCGAGGAGCGGTTGCGGGCCATCAGCGGGCGCGCGGACTCGCTGGCAGTGGCGGCCACCGCGGAACGCCAGGCCAGGCAGCGGGCGCAGGTCAGGCAGAACCGCCGCGAGAGCGAGGCCGCGCTGGCCAGCGCCGTGGTGGCGGGCGCAAGTTTCGCGGTGGCGAGGATCGAGCAGTCGCTGTCGGCGGCGGACGCGGACCGGCGGGCCGCCGAGCTGGCCAGCAGCGGGCGCGACGACCAGCTGAAGGCGGTCAGGGGACAGCTCCGCGAGCTGTCCGGCGAGCTCGACAAGGTGGTGGACAGCGCGCACGGCGCGCAGATCGCCAGGGCGTCCCGCCGGATGAAGCTGGAGCAGATCGCCGCCCGCGCTGCCGACGAGTTCGCGGTGGACGCCGAGACGCTCACCGCGGAGTACGGTCCAGGCATTCTCATCCCGCAGGCTGACGAGAGCCAGCCGCCACTGCCGTACGACAGGGCGGCACAGGAGAAACGAGCACAGGCGGCCCAGCGCCTGCTCGAGCAGCTCGGCAAGGTGAACCCGCTCGCCCTTGAGGAGTTCGCGGCCCTGCAGGAGCGGCACGCGTTCCTGGTCACCCAGCTGGAGGATCTGAAGAAGACCCGCCGCGACCTGCTGACCGTCATCAAGGAAGTCGACGACCGGGTGCTGCAGGTGTTCGCCGCGGCCTACGAGGACACCGCCAGGGAGTTCGAGCACATCTTCGGCACGCTGTTCCCCGGCGGCGAGGGCAGGCTCGTGCTGACCGAGCCCGACGACATGCTCACCACCGGGATCGACTTCGAGGCCAGGCCGCCGGGCAAGAAGGTGAAGCGCCTGTCGCTGCTGTCCGGCGGCGAGCGGGCGCTGACCGCTATCGCGTTCCTCGTCGCGATCTTCAAGGCCCGGCCCTCGCCGTTCTACGTCCTGGACGAGGTCGAGGCCGCGCTCGACGACTCCAACCTGCAGCGGCTGCTGCACATCTTCGAGGAGTTGCGGGAGAGCTCACAGCTGATCATCATCACGCACCAGAAACGGACCATGGAGGTCGCTGACTCGCTCTACGGGATCAGCATGCGCGGGGACGGTGTGTCCACGGTGGTCAGCCAGCGGCTGCGAGAACGCGAGAGCGCCTGACCACCTGACCGTCTGGGCGCATCTGCCAGACTGGGGCCCGTCATGGACTACCTGATCCTCACCATCGCCATCGTCGTCGTCCTCGCCGTCGCGGGCGGCTTGCTGCTCGTCCGCACCCGCCGCCGGGCGCTGCCGCCTGCGCACCGGGCGGAGCACCCCGGCCCCGTCGGCCTGCAGGACCGTCCGGGCCCGGCCGGCCAGCACGCGGCCGGGGCCGACCTTGCCGGGACGGGCGCTGCCGCCGCGGCGCCAGGCGTCACCGCCGTGCCCGAGGCGGCCAGGGCGCAGCCGGAGCTGCCGCCGCCGTCGGCCGGGCGCCTGGTGCGGCTGCGGGGCCGGCTGGCCAGATCGCAGTCCGGGTTCGGCTCGGTGCTGCTCACCCTGCTGTCGCGAGACGCCCTCGACGACCAGACCTGGGAAGAGATCGAGGACACGCTGATCACGGCCGACATGGGCGTGGCCCCGGCCCGTCAGCTGGTTGAGGACCTCCGCACGGAGGTCAAGGTCGCGGGCGGCCGCGGCGCCGCTGACGTCCGCTCGCTGCTCCGGGCGCAGCTGATCGAGGCGATCGGCCCGGATCAGGATCGGTCGCTGCACACCGCGCGGCATGGCGACCGGCCTGCGGTCCTGCTCGTGGTGGGTGTCAACGGCACGGGCAAGACGACCACCTGCGGCAAGCTCGCGCGGGTGCTCGTCGGTGACGGCCGCACCGTGCTGCTCGGCGCGGCAGACACGTTCCGCGCCGCGGCCGCAGACCAGCTGGAGACCTGGGGCAACCGGGTGGGCGCCCGCGTCGTGCGCTCCGACCGGGAGGGCGCCGATCCCGCCAGCGTCGCCTTCGAGGCGGTCAAGGAGGGCATCGAGCTCGGCGTGGACACCGTCATCGTGGACACGGCAGGCCGGCTGCACACCAAGACCGGGCTGATGGACGAGCTCGGCAAGATCAAGCGGGTGATCTCCCGGCAGGCAGAAGTGGACGAGGTGTTGCTCGTCCTGGACGCGACCACCGGGCAGAACGGCGTGCGCCAGGCCCGTGTGTTCGGCGAGGCGGTGAACGTCACCGGCATCGTGCTGACCAAGCTGGACGGGACGGCCAAGGGCGGCATCGTGATCGCGGTGCAGCGCGAGCTAGGCGTGCCCGTGAAGCTCGTCGGCCTTGGTGAGGGCCCGGACGACCTGGCGCTGTTCGAGCCCGCCGCCTTCGTCGACGCCATCCTTGGCGGCTAGCTGCCCCATCGGCCACCGGCCCCATCGGCCACTGGCCCCAGCGCTGCTGCCCCCATCGGCCACTCGCCCCAGCGGCTGCTGCCCCAGTGGCTGCTGCCCCAGCGGCTGCTGGCCAAGCCACCCTGCCAACCCGCTCGATGTGGCGCTGAGCGGGTTCGGTGCCGCTGGTTGTCACATCGTCGGGGTTGCGCAGCAAGCGGCACCTGGCTTGCCCGCCTCGCCCGGTCCCGTCCCCCGAGGCGATAACCTTGGGATGGCGAGCGCGGCTCTCAGGTGTGCCGTGCCGGCCAGGCGCGAGGCCCGCGCAAGTCCCAGCAGCGATTTGCGGCGCCTGGCGCCCCTGAACCCTGGCACCTGCGCGAGGACGGCAGCAACACGTGTTCGAGACTCTTTCCGACCGGCTTACCAAGGTCTTCTCCACATTGCGTGGGCACGGGCGGCTTTCTGCCGCCGACATCGACGCCACCTGCCGTGAGATCAGGATCGCGCTGCTCGAGGCGGATGTTGCCCTGCCTGTCGTCCGGTCCTTCATCGCCCAGGTCAAGGAGCGGGCGTCCGGCGAAGAGGTCGCCGCTGCGCTGAACCCCGCCCAGCAGGTCATCAAGATCGTGAATGAGGAGCTCGTCGCCATCCTTGGCGGCGAGACGCGGCGGCTGCGCTTCGCCAAGGTACCGCCAACCGTGATCATGCTGGCCGGCCTGCAGGGCTCCGGTAAGACCACCCTCGCGGCCAAGCTCGCGCTCTGGCTGCGCAAGCAGGGCAACACCCCGCTGCTTGTCGCCGCCGACCTGCAGCGGCCGAACGCCGTCCAGCAGCTCCAGGTGCTTGGCGAGCAGGCATCGGTGCCCGTGTTCGCGCCCGAGCCAGGCAACGGCGTCGGTGATCCGGTCCAGGTGGCGCGCCAGTCACTGGCCGAGGCACAGCACCGGCTGCACAACATCGTGATCATCGACACCGCCGGGCGGCTAGGCATCGACGAGGAACTGATGCGCCAGGCCGCCGGAATCAGGGACGCCGTCGATCCGGACGAGATCCTGTTCGTGGTCGACGCCATGATCGGCCAGGACGCGGTGACCACCGCCCAGGCGTTCCTTGATGGCGTCGGCTACGACGGCGTCGTGCTGACAAAGCTGGACGGCGACGCGCGGGGCGGCGCGGCGCTGTCGATCGCTCAGCTCACCGGCCGTCCGGTCATGTTCGCCTCGTCCGGCGAGAAACTCGAGGATTTCGACCTCTTCCATCCCGACCGGATGGCTTCGAGGATCCTTGACCTCGGAGACGTCCTGACCCTGATCGAGCAGGCAGAGCGGACGTTCGACGAGGACCAGGCCACCGCCATGGCCGGGAAGCTGGCCTCCGGCGAGGGCTTCACCCTGGAGGACTTCGTCGAGCAGCTTGCCATGGTTCGCAAGCTCGGGCCGATCGGGAACCTGCTGGGCATGCTCCCCGGCGCTGCGCAGAACCGCGAGGCGCTGAGCCAGATCAGCGACAAGGACCTGGACCGCGCGGCCGCGATCGTCAACTCGATGACGCAGGAGGAACGCCGTAATCCGAAGATCATCAACGGTTCCCGGCGTGCGCGCATAGCGAGCGGCTCTGGCGTCACCGTGGGCGAGGTCAATAGCCTCATCGTCCGTTTCCTCGAGGGCCAGAAGATGATGCGCCAGATGATGGGCGGCGGGATGCCCGGCGTCCCCGGCATGCGGCGCGGCGGGCAGAAGGGCGCCAAGCAGAAGGCGAAGAAAAAGCAGAAGGGCGGCCGTCCCGGCGGTGCCCCCGGCGGCAAGCCGGGCAGTCGGCCAGCCGGGGCGCAGCCCGCCGGGACCGGCGGCGGATCCCCCGGCGCATTGCCTGGCGGACCCGGCGCATTGCCTGGCGGACCGGGCGGATTCCCCGGCGGTCTGGCTGGCGGCCTTCCCGGCGGTCTGCCGGGCAGCCTCCCGGGCGGGAACCGGACATTCCGGCTGCCAGCCGGGCCGTCGCAGGGCGGACCGGGCGGCCCGTCACAGAACCTCCCGCCTGGGCTCCGCGGGCCCGTGCCGAACCGTCGCGGCCGGCCGGGGAGAAAGGGCAGGTAGCCCTCAAGCAGGGCGACGCCAGACGTCAGGCGGGGGAGCGGCAGACGTAATGACGCTCGACCGGAAAGCATCTGGCACAATGTGACAGCAACTGTCGACTCCGCGAGACCCTCTCTGACTCGCTGAGCCGCGCCCATCCGGGCGGCACGGCCGGACCCCACCCGGCATCCCGCCGCCCGCACCCGAATCCGCTGGGAGAAGACCACAGCCGTGGCTGTCAAGATCAAGTTGAAGCGCCTGGGCAAGATCAGGGCGCCCTACTACAGGATCGTCGTCGCCGACGCCCGCACCAAGCGGGACGGCCGGGCGATCGAGGAAATCGGCAAGTATCACCCGAAGTCAGAGCCCTCATTCATCGAGGTCAACTCGGAGCGGGCACAGCACTGGCTGTCGGTCGGGGCGCAGCCCACCGACCCGGTGAGGAAGATACTGGAGATAACCGGCGACTGGCAGAAGTTCAAGGGCCTGCCGGGCACCGAGGGGACGCTGAGGATGGCAGCCCCGAAGGAGAACCGGAAGGAGATCTTCGCCGCAGCCGTCCTGGAGACTCTCGGCGACGGTGCCGCTAGCCCGAAGGCGCGGGTCAAGGTGAAGTCAGCCGAAACGGCCAAGGGCGACGCAGGCAAGGCAGAGCCCGCTGCGAAGCAGACCGCGTCGGCCAAGGCCGAGAAACCGGCCAGGCAGCCGAAGGCCGCCGACGCGCCGGACCCGGCGAAGCCCGCGGCCAAGGCGGAGTCCGACGCGCTAGCGGCGGCGAAGCCGGCCGACACGGCGAAGCCCGCGGCCAAGGCGGTCGCCGACGCGCCTGCGGCGGCGAAGCCCGCTGACACGGCGAAGCCGGCTGACACGGCTAAGCCCGCGGCCAAGGCGGTCGCCGACGCGCCTGCGGCTGCGAAGCCGGCCGACACGGCGAAGCCCGCCGCCAAGGCGGTCGCCGACGCGCCGGACCCGGCGAAGCCCGCTGACACGGCGAAGCCCGCCGCCAAGGCGGTCGCCGACGCGCCTGCGGCGACTAAGGCGGCAGACAAGGCGAAGCCCACGGCCAAGGCAGTCGCCGACGCGCCTGCGGCGGCGAAGCCGGCAGACAAGGCGAAGCTCCCGGCCAAGGCGGCCGCCGACGCAGCGGCGGCGGAGTCAGGTAGCGAGCCGGGGAGCGGAGACTGACGTGCTTGAGGAGGCCCTTGAGCACCTGGTAAAGGGCATCGTCGAATACCCCGACGATGTCCGGGTCGAAAGCCGCGGGCTGCGCCGGGGCCGGGCTCTTGAGGTGCGGGTTCATCCTGAGGACCTCGGCAAGGTCATCGGGCGGGGCGGGCGGACCGCGAGGGCGCTGCGGACGGTAATCGGCTCGCTAGCCGGCAACCTTTACGTCCGGGTCGACCTGCTGGATGTTGACGAGACCCGCTAGTGGCATGCAGCTAGTCGTGGGGCGGGTGGGCAGGCCGCACGGAATCCGTGGTGAGGTGTCCGTTCAGGTCCGAACCGATGATCCAGGCCGCAGATTCGCCGCGGGCTCGGTCCTCGCGACCGAGCCCGCGGCCCGCGGCCCGCTGACCGTGCTGTCCACGCGGTGGCATTCGGGGCGACTGCTCGTCACCTTCGCCGGGTCGGCCAGCCGGAGCCAGGCGGAGAGCCTGACCGGCACCTTGCTGGTCGTGGACTCAACCGAGGTGGGCCCGCCGGAGGATCCCGACGAGTACAACGACTACGACCTGATTGGCCTGGCTGTCCTGACGACCGCCGGAGATCTGGTGGGTACCGTCAAGGACGTACTGCATCATGGGCAGGATCTGCTAGTGGTCCAGTCCGTGACAGGGTCGGGAGATGACGCTCTGGTCCCGTTCGTGACGGCCATCGTGCCCGAGGTCGACATCACGGCCGGCCGGCTGGTCATCGATCCCCCACTTGGGCTCCTCGGCCCGGGTACCGCCCGTTAGGCGGGCAGCTAATGCCGGGTGGCGCCCGGCACGGGAGGAGGTGCCGCTTTGCGCATCGACATCATCACGATCTTTCCCGAGTATTTCGGCCCGCTCGAGGTCTCGCTGATCGGCAAGGCGGCGAAACGCGGAGATATCGTCTTCCGGGTGCATGACCTGAGGAACTGGGCCCGCGACGCCCATCACTCAGTGGATGACACGCCGTACGGCGGCGGCCCGGGCATGGTGATGAAGCCGGAGCCGTGGGGTGAGGCGCTGGACGCCGTCGTCCCCCCGGCCGACCCGGCGAGGCTCGTGGTGCCAAGCCCGTCAGGTAAGCCCTTCACGCAACGGATGGCGGCCGAGTACGCACGGGAGTCCCGGCTGGTCTTCGCCTGTGGCCGGTACGAGGGTATCGACGCCCGCGTGGTACAGGATGCCCGCGCCAGGATGGACGTTGACGAGGTGAGCATCGGTGACTACGTGCTGGCAGGCGGGGAGCCTGCCGTGCTGGTCATGACGGAGGCGATCGGCCGGCTGCTGCCAGGCGTGCTCGGCAACGCGCAGTCCGCAGCCGACGATTCGTTTGGTGGCGGCGGCGGCCCGATGGCAGGGCTGATCGAAGGGCCGGTCTATACCCGGCCGCGGGTCTGGCGCGGACGCGAGGTGCCTCAAGTCCTGCTGTCCGGGGACCATGCCGCCGTCGCGCGCTGGCGGCGTGACTGCGCCCTGCGGGTCACGGCCGCGAACCGTCCCGATCTCGCGGCCAGGTTCGCGGCCGGGCAGATCGCGGCGGCCCAGGCCGCTGCCCGGGGCGCTGCGCCGGATTCCGCCGTCGAGGGCACCCCGGCGGTACCCGATGCACACGACCGCGCATTGCTCTTCGGCGCTGGCTTTCCGGTCAGCGGGGAAGATGTGGCACACTGAAAGCCGCCGTCCCGTGCAGGTTTACTCGGCAGGGACGTGCCAGGGGCGGCCGCCCCGCCGACGAGACCGATGCCGCGCTCTTGCAGGCGTGTGCGTAATGACGACTGAGGAACCACAGCGATGCACACCGCCATTGCCGAGCTAGAACAGGCACAGATCCGTCCAGACATCCCCGAGTTCCGGCCCGGCGACACTCTCAAGGTGCACGTGCGGGTCGTGGAAGGCAGCCGGTCGAGGATCCAGGTCTTCCAGGGCGTCGTCATTCGCCGTCAGGGCGGCGGCGCCCGGGAGACCTTCACCGTCCGCAAGATCAGCTACAGCGTGGGGGTCGAGCGGACCTTTCCCGTGCACAGCCCGTCCCTCGAGAAGATCGAGCTGGTGACCAGGGGCCGGGTCCGGCGGGCGAAGCTTTACTACCTCCGCTCCCTTCGCGGCAAGGCGGCCAGGATCAGGGAACGCCGCGACGTCTCGTCGCGCTAGCGGCGCGCGCAGGTCCGGCGCGCGCCGCGTAGAGAACGCGAGGATGATACGGAATGTTCTGCTCGGAGAATTGCCGAATCGTGCTTGCCGTTACGCGCAGATTTCCCGCGGCCGGCAGTGCTCGCGTCGATAGCGCTAGCGCGCCGCGCTAGGCTCGAATCCAATGATGGATGATCAGAGCGCGGATGATCGGGCCTTGACCGGGACGAGCCCGGACGGCAGGCGGCCCAGCGCCGCTGCACCGGCTGGCCAGGATCCTGAGGCCGCAGAGCCGCCCGGGCCGGTACGTGCCCGAGCGGACGCCGCCGTACCTCCGGACCCAGAGCCCCAGAACACGGGGCCCCAGAACACGGGACGCTCTAGCCGGGGAAAGGCGAAGAACAGATCGTTCTGGCGCGAGCTGCCGGTACTGATCGTCATCGCGCTGGTAATCGCGCTGCTCATCAAGAGCTTTGTCGTCCAGGCCTTCTACATACCGTCGCCATCGATGGAGCACACGCTCAACGTCGGTGACAAGGTGCTCGTAAACAAGCTCGTCTATCATTTCCGCCCGATCCAGCCCGGCGACGTCGTGGTCTTCAACGGGGTTGGCTCCTGGGACCCGGTGGCCCCGGCGGCCAAGCGAAGCTCCGACCCGGTGGTTCGGCTCTACGACGCGACCGCCCTTCCGCTGTTCCGCTCGATCGCCGGCTTGTTCGGTACCACGCCGGGTCAGGAGGACTACATCAAGCGCGTGATCGGCGTGCCGGGCGACCGCGTGGCCTGCTGTAATGCCGCCGGGCTGGTCACCGTCAACGGCGTGGCGCTGCACGAGCAGTCCTACCTGTACCCGGGCGCCGCGCCGTCGCTGATCCATTTCAGCGACATCGTGCCGGCCGGTCAGCTGTGGGTGATGGGCGACAACCGCTACGTGTCCTACGACTCGCGCCTGCACCGCGGCGATCCTGGCGGCGGGACGATTCCCGAGAGCCAGGTGGTCGGCCGGGCATTCATGATCGTGTGGCCGCCGAGCAGGTGGCGCATCCTGCCGATCCCCGCAACGTTCTTCCAGCCGGGCATCACCGTGCGGAAGGCAGCCGCGGCCAGTCACGCCGCGGTCAGCCACCCCGCGGCCGCCGGGCTGTCAGTGCCAGTTGCCCCGGCAGCCCCGTATCTCCCGCTTGAGCTCGGCTTTGCTGTGGCAGTCCCAGTGACCTGGATACAGCGGCGGACGCGTCGGCTGGTGCACGGACGCCGGTCGCGACGGGCGCAACGGTGAGGCCATGCGGACGTCACCATGGCGGCATCCTGGCCTCACCCCCCGGCGTACCGCTGGGCTGACCGGGTACGAGCGCGTCTTGGCGCGGGCAGGGCTGTCGCCAGTGGCTGGGATCGACGAGGCGGGCCGTGGCGCCTGCGCCGGACCGCTGGTGGTCGCCGCGGTCGTCCTCGACCCGGGCAGGCTGTCCGGCCTCACCGAAGTAGCGGACTCCAAGGCGCTGTCGCCGGCCGCTCGCGAGGTGGCCTACCGGCAGGTGATGGAATCGGCCGCCGCCTGGCACGCGGTCGTCATCACGGCCACCGAGATCGACAGGCTGGGCCTGCATGTCTGCAACCTGACCGGGATGCGGCGCGCGCTCGCCGGGCTGGCCTGCCGGCCTGGCTACGCGCTGACCGACGGGTTCCCGGTGCGCGGGCTGGCCGTCCCCGCCCTCGCCATGTGGC
>Ga0302324_100004431_pt1 | contig 31099 bp, 33 predicted proteins | sample Palsa_T0_1_FD_201949 | JGI IMG/M metagenome (GOLD analysis project Ga0302324, IMG submission 201949) | Peat permafrost microbial communities from Stordalen Mire near Abisko, Sweden - Palsa_T0_1 | ecosystem: Environmental > Terrestrial > Soil > Palsa > Peat permafrost | place: Sweden: Abisko... | reverse complement strand
GCGGCTTCCGACATCATGGATTGGCTCCAGGGCGGATCAAAAGTCAGGTTGACTTCGACGCGACCGACGGTCGGAATGGTCTCGAGCTTTTCCCTGACGTCCTGCACCAGCACATCGCCCATACCACAGCCCGGCGCCGTGAGCGTCATGGTGACGCGGATATCGCGCTGCTGATCGGCGCCGGCCGCGACCTCGCATTCGTAGACCAGCCCCAGATCGACGATGTTGATCGGGATCTCGGGATCGAAGCAGCTGCGCATCTGCTGCCAGGCCAGTTCACGCACGTCCTCTTCGGTGGCATTGGGCGGCAGCTGCGGCGGCCGCACGACTTCCTTGCCGATGGCATCGGCCTGATCGCCGGCCAAACGGTACAGATTACCCTCGACGTAGAGCGTGAAGCTGCCGCCCAGCGCCTGCGTGATGTATCCGGCCAGTCCCAGCTTGAGCGTGATCGGCTGGCCCCCGGGCACCATGACCGCCTCGACGTCGCGCTGAATGACCACGGGTTCGTTTTCGTAGGCGCGCATGCCTCACTCCGTCGTCACAGGAGCGTGCTTCTGCGCCAGTGCCGCGTTGAGCGTATGCCAGCACAGGCTCGCGCACTTGACCCGTGCGGGAAATTCCGCCACGCCGCCCAGCGCCGCAAGCTTGCCCAGCTGCTGTGCGTCCACGCTCTCGCCTCCGGTCAGCAGCGCGTGCACGTCGGCGTACAGACGCTCGATCTCATCGCGGCGACGACCCTTCACCGCCTCGCCCATCAGCGAGGCGGAGGCCATCGAGATCGCGCAACCCTGTCCTTCGAAGCGCAGATCGGTGAGCCGATCCCCGTCCATGCGCAGCGTCAGGTCGAGCACGTCGCCGCAGAGCGGATTGCGGCCGGCGGCGCTGGCGTCGGCCGGATCGAGGCGGCCGAAATTGCGCGGGCTGCGGTTGTGATCGAGGATGACCTCGCGATATAGCTCTTTCAGATCCATCGCTGCCATACCTCGCGCATCAGCCGAACAGCTCGCGCACTTTGCGCACACCCTGGATCAGCCGCTCGACATCCTGCGTGTCGTTGTAGCAACCGAAGGAGGCGCGGGCGGTGGCCGGCAAACCGTAGAACTGCATGATCGGCATGGCGCAATGATGGCCGGTGCGAATGGCGATGCCCTCGCTGTCGAGAATCGTGCCGATGTCGTGCGGATGAATTCCCTTCATGGTGAAGGAGACCACCGCCGCCTTGCCGGCAGCCGTGCCCACCAGGCGCACGCCCGGCAATGCCGCGAGGCTTTGGCTGGCGAGCTCGAGCAGGCCGTGCTCGTGCGCGGCAATCGCCTCGCGTCCCAAACTCTCGACGTACTCCAGCGCCGCGCCCAGACCGATCGCACCGGAAATGTTGGGTGTGCCGGCCTCGAATTTCCACGGCAGCTCGTTATAGGTCGAGGCCTCGATGCTGACCGAGAGGATCATTTCGCCGCCGCCCTGCCAGGGCGGCATCGCTGCCAGCAGCGATTCGCGGCCGTAGAGCACGCCGATGCCCGTCGGGCCGTAGACCTTATGGCCCGAGAAGGCGTAGAAATCGCAATCCAGCGCGCGTACGTCGACCGCGGCGTGTGGAACCGCCTGCGCGCCGTCGAGCAGCACGGGAATGCCTTGCGCATGGGCGATGCGCGCGATCTCCTGCACGGGCAGCACGGTGCCGAGCGCGTTGGAGACATGCGCGACGGCGATCAGCCGCGTGCGCGCCGACAGCAGCTGCCGGAAGGCGTCGAGATCCAGCTCCCCGGCCGCAGTGACCGGCGCGGCGCGCAGGCGCGCCCCGGTCGCGGCGCAGACCATCTGCCACGGCACGATGTTGGCGTGGTGTTCGAGATGCGTGATCAGCACTTCATCGCCGGCGGTGAGGTGACCGCGGCCCCAGCTGTTGGCCACCAGGTTGATCGCCTCGGTGGTACCGCGCACGAACACGATCTCGCGGCTCGAGCGCGCGTTGATGAAGCGCCGCACCGTCTCGCGCGAGCGTTCATAAGCCTCGGTTGCCCATTGGCTCAAGCTATGCACGCCGCGATGCACATTCGCGTGCAGCGTGGTTTCGTAGTGCTCGACGGCACGCAGCACCGCCAGCGGGCGCTGCGAGGAAGCGGCGCTGTCGAGATAGACCAGCGGTTTGCCGTGAATGCTGCGTGCCAGGATCGGGAAATCGGCGCGCACGCGTGCGACATCGTAAGGCGGGCTCAGCACGGCGGGGCTTGCGTTCATGACAGCGCTCCTACGGCCTGCACATCCTGCAGCTGGCCGGCGGCCAGACGCTCAGCCTCGGCGCGCAGACCCGGCAGTTCGATCTCGCGCAGCACATCGCTCAGGAACGCCCATTTGAGCAGCGCCCGCGCAGTCTGGCGATCCAGACCGCGAGCGAGCATGTAGAACAGCAGATCCTCATCGAGCCGGCCGGTGGTGGCCCCGTGTGCCGCCTTCACCTCATCGGTCAGGATTTCCAGGCGCGGCCGCAGATCGATTTCGGCGCCATCGGCCTCGATCAGGCCGCGCAGCGACTGGCGCGCCTGCGAGCCCGGGGCGCTGGCGTCGATGTGAATGTGGCCGCTGAAGGCAATGCGCGCACGCTCATCGGCGATGCCGCGAAACAGCTCTTCCGTGCTGGTGTCAGGGGCGTTGTGTTCGACCTTGAGCGCAGTATCGTGAACCTGTTGGCCGCGGCCGACCGCGATCGCCTGCCAGACCAGCGCCGCGGCGCGTCCGGCCAGCTGCACGCGCGCGCTGGTCCGAGCCGTGCCGGCGCCGACGGCAACCGAGCGCACCGTATAGCGCGCCTGGTCCGCGAGCCGCGCCCACAGGGTATCGGCAAATACGGTCTCACGACCGTACTGCTGCAGCCGGTAGTGCGACAGCACCGCAGCGCGCGCCAGCTCGATCGTGACGTTGCAGGCCACCAGTGCCGGGGCCGCGGCGGCGCCCAAGTGACGTTCGATGAGCTTGAGCTGGCTGCCGGGCTCGAGCCGCAGCTGCAGCCGGGGATAGACCGCGGCGACCCCGGCGCGGCCGCTGCTGATGAACAGGATTTCGATGGCGGCCTCGCCGCGCACGCGGAGGCGCGCGGCATCGCTGGCGAACATGTCGCACAGCAAGCCCAGCCGCTGCTCGGGGGGCCAGGTCATGGCGGCGGATTCGCCGGCGGTGCCGGCCTTCTGGGCCTGCGCGCCGCCGACATGCACGCCATCCAGGTAGATCAGGCGCTCGAAGCCCGGCACCGGCGCGGGCAGTTCGATCTGCGCCGGCAACTCGCTCTCCGCCGGCAACTCGCTCTGCGCCGGCGCCGGTCGGAAGGCGCTCAGGCGCTCGAAAGCGCGCAGATTGGCGTAGCGCCATTGCTCATCGCGCGCCGAAGGCCAGCCCAGATCGGCCAGTTGCGCCGCTGCCCGTGCGCGCGCGGCGCGTGCCAAGGCATCACCGGGCAGCTGTTCGGCGCTGCTGTGATAGTCGCGCAGCACGCGATCGAGCACGCTGGCAGGCAGTGCGGTGGCTGGCGCGCTCATGGTGGCGTTCAGGCTGCGGCCTGCTCAGTGAGCCAATCGTAGCCGCGCCGCTCCAGTTCGAGCGCAAGCGTACGATCGCCGCTGCGCACGATGCGGCCGCGCGCCAGCACATGCACGAAGTCCGGCACGACGTGGTCGAGCAGCCGCTGATAGTGGGTCACGAGCACGATGCAGCGCTCGGGGCTGCGCAGCGAATTCACGCCGTTGGCGACCACCTTGAGGGCGTCGATATCCAGCCCGGAATCGGTTTCATCGAGCAGCGCCAGCTTCGGTTCCAGCACCAGCATCTGCAGGATCTCATTGCGCTTCTTCTCCCCGCCGGAGAAGCCCTCATTGACGCCGCGGCCCAGGAAGCTCTCATCGATGTGCATGAGCTGTGTCTTGGAGCGCACCAGGGCCAGAAATTCGAACGCGTCGAGTTCGGGCAGGCCGCGTTCACGGCGCGCGGCATTGAGCGCGGCCTTGAGCAGGTAGGCATTGTTGACGCCCGGAATTTCCACCGGATACTGGAAGCCCAGAAACAGCCCGGCGCGCGCGCGCTCCTCGGGTGCCAGGGCCAGCAGATCGCGGCCCTCGAAACTGGCGCTGCCGGAGATGATCTCGTAGCCCGGCCGGCCCGCGAGCACATAGGCCAGAGTGCTCTTGCCCGAGCCGTTGGGTCCCATGATGGCGTGAACCTCCCCGGCACGCACGCTCAGCGAGACGCCCTTGAGCACGGTTTGGCCGCCGACCCGCGCGTGCAGATCGCGCACTTCCAGCAGCGGCGCACTCATCCCACGGCTCCTTCCAGACTGACCGCCAGAAGATTCTGAGCCTCCACTGCAAATTCCATTGGTAACTCCTTGAATACTGAGCGACAAAATCCGCTCACGATCATGTTCACTGCATCCTCGCGCCCGATTCCGCGCTGCAGACAATAGAACAGCTGCTCCTCGCTGATGCGCGAGGTACTGGCCTCATGCTCGACCGTGGCGCTGGGATTGCGCACCTCCAGGTACGGGAAAGTATGCGCACCGCAGTGCTTGCCCATCAGCAGCGAATCGCACTGCGTGAAATTGCGCGCGCCGGTGGCGGAGGGCAGGATCTTGACCAGGCCGCGATAGGCATTCTGACCGTGCCCGGCCGAGATGCCCTTGGAGACGATGGTGCTGCGCGTGTTGGCGCCGATGTGAACCATCTTGGTGCCGGTGTCGGCCTGCTGATAGTTGTTGGTCAGCGCAACCGAATAGAACTCGCCGATCGAGTTCTCCCCGCGCAGGATGCAGCTCGGATACTTCCAGGTGATGGCCGAGCCGGTCTCGACCTGAGTCCAGGAGATGTGCGAGTTGCGGCCGCGGCATTCGCCGCGCTTGGTGACGAAGTTGTAGATGCCGCCGCGGCCGTGCTCGTCACCGGGATACCAGTTCTGCACGGTCGAATATTTGATGCGCGCATCGTCGAGTGCGATCAGTTCGACCACGGCGGCGTGCAGCTGGTTCTCATCGCGCATCGGTGCCGTGCATCCCTCCAGATAACTCACATGGCTGCCGGCGTCGGCGATGATCAGCGTGCGTTCGAACTGCCCGGTGTTGGCCGCGTTGATGCGAAAATAGGTCGACAGTTCCATCGGGCAGCGCACGCCCGGCGGCACGTACACGAACGAGCCGTCGGTGAACACCGCGGAATTCAGCGTGGCGTAGAAATTGTCGGTATAGGGCACGACCGTGCCCAGATACCGCTCGAGCAGAGCCGGGTGCCGCTGCACCGCCTCGGAGAACGGGCAGAATATGACGCCGGCGGAGGCCAGCTTTTCCTTGAAGGTGGTGGCGACCGAGACGCTGTCGAACACCGCGTCCACGGCCACGCCGGCCAGGCGCGCGCGCTCATGCAGGGGCACGCCGAGCTTTTCATAGGTTGCGAGCAGTTTCGGATCCACATCGGCCAGGCTCTTGGGACCGTCGCCCTTCTGCTTGGGTGCCGAGTAGTAGGAGATCGCGTTGTAGTCGATCGGGGCATAACGCAACTGCGCCCAGTGTGGCTCGCGCATGCCCTGCCAGTGCCGCAGGGCCCGCAGGCGCCAGTCGAGCAGGAACTGCGGTTCTTTTTTCTTGCTCGAGATCAGGCGCACGACGCTTTCATCGAGCCCCGGCGGCACGGTGTCGGCATCGATGTCAGTGATGAAACCGTGCTGGTAGCTGCGGCCGACCAGCGCATTGAGTTCGGGGTTGCTCATAGCGGCTCGCGTTTGAGGTGGCGGGCGGCGATACCGCCGAGCACCACGGTAATGCCCCGATCGAGCGCCGAGTTGCGGCTGGCCGCGGTCGACAGGCCGGCCAGCTCGAGCAGCGTGATCTCCTGCAGCGAGCGCCGGATGGCGATATTCACGCGCTGCCAGGAATGGCCGACGCGACAGGTGCGCTCGATGCCGCAGTGGCTCGCGGCGCTGGAACACTCCGTGAGTGCCACCGGCCCGTCCAGCGCATCGAGGATCTGCGCGGCGCTGATCTCGGTGGCCGGTCGCGCGAGCAGGTAGCCTCCGGCCGAACCGCGCGTGGAGACGACCAGTCCCTGCCGATGCAACTGCTTGAGCAGCTTGGAGACCGTGGGGGCTGCCAGGTGCGTTTCGGCTGCAATCTGCGCGGCCGTGAAGCGCCGCTCGGGCTCGGCGGCCAGGCGCGCCAGGATCACGGTGGCGTAATCGGTCAGTTTGCTAATGCGCAGCATTGGGGGGCCCTCTAAGTAGGACTATTTTAGTACCATATGGGTCGAATGAGAAGCACTGTCGTCGGGCGGCCAATCCGGCTCAGGCACGGCTTTGGTATGCTCCCGGATTCACTATTCGGAGGACAGGCAATGTCGCATAGCGACCTGGAACGTGTCGCCGCCGCCATGGTGGCGAAGGGCAAGGGGATTCTGGCCGCGGACGAAAGCAACAGCACTTGCACCAAGCGCTTCGAGAAGCTCGGTATCCCCTCGACCGAGGAGAACCGCCGCGCTTATCGCGAGCTGCTGTTCACCACTCCGGATGTGGCGCAGTGGATCAGCGGCGTGATCCTGTTCGACGAAACCATCCGCCAGAAGACCCGCGACGGGGTGCTGTTCGCGGACTATCTGACCAAAATCGGCGTGCTCCCGGGAATCAAGGTCGACACCGGCGCCAAGGCCATGGCGCTGTATGCGAACGAAACCATCACCGAAGGCCTGGACGGTCTGCGTGAGCGCCTGGTCGAGTACTACCGGCTCGGCGCGCGATTCGCCAAGTGGCGGGCGGTCATCGATATCGGGGCCGGGATTCCGACCCGCTGGGCGATCGAGGCCAATGCGCATGCGCTGGCCCGCTACGCGGCGCTGTGCCAGGAACAGAACATAGTCCCGATTGTGGAACCCGAAGTGCTCATGGATGGTGCCCACACGATCGAGCGTTGCGAGGAGGTCACCGATCTCACGCTGGCTGAGGTGTTCGCGCAGCTGCAGCGCGCGTCCGTGTACTTGGAAGGCATGATCCTGAAGCCGAACATGGTGATTTCCGGCAAGAAATGCCCGACCCGCGCCGGCCCGGAGCAGGTCGCCGCGGCCACCGTGCGCTGCCTCAAACGCCACGTGCCGGGCGCCGTGCCCGGCATCGCCTTTCTCTCGGGTGGTCAGACACCGACCGAAGCGGCGCTGCACCTGTCGCTGATGAACCATGCCGGGCCACTGCCCTGGCAGCTGTCCTTCAGCTATGGGCGCGCGCTGCAGGATGCGGCCCTCTCGGCCTGGGCCGGCAAGCCCGGCAACGCGCCGGCGGCGCAGAAGGAGTTCCAGAAATGGGCGCGCCTGAATGGGCTCGCGCGCAACGGCACTTTCAAGGCCGGCATGGAGCAACAGGCGGCGTGATGCCCCCTGCAGCGAGCTGAAGTCGACGGCGTTTGAGGGGCCCGAGCGATTGATTAATCCCACGCAGGAGTCAAGCGAGCCGCTGATCGACGTGCAGGACGTGCATTACGCCATCGGCACGCATGCGGTTTTCAGCGGCCTGACGCTGCGCGCGGCCGCCGGGTCGATCACCGCGATCATGGGGCCCTCGGGCACCGGCAAGACCACGCTGCTGCGGCTCATCATGGGCCAGATCCAGCCACAAAGCGGGCGCATCAGCGTCTTCGGACAAGAGGTCGCAAGCCTCAAGCGCCCGCAGCTCTATGCCCTGCGCCAGCGCGTCGGCATGCTGTTTCAGAACGGCGCGCTGCTGACCGGGATGTCGGTGTTTGAGAACGTGGCCTTTCCGGTGCGCGAGCACGCACGGCTGCCCGAGCCGGTACTGCGCGAACTGGTGCTCATGAAGCTGCAGGCCGTGGGCCTGCGCGGTGCGGCCGAGCTCAGTCCCGCGGAGCTTTCGGGCGGCATGGCGCGGCGCGTGGCGCTGGCGCGCGCCATCGTCATGGATCCGGAGGTGCTGCTGTACGACGAGCCGTTCGTCGGTTTGGATCCGATTTCCAAGGGCGTGATCCTGCGCCTGATTCAATCGCTCAATCGCGCGCTGCACATCACCAGCATCCTGGTCTCGCACGATGTCCAGGAGATCAGCGCCATCGCCGATCGCACCTACCTGCTCTCGGGCGGCAAGGTCGTGGCCGAGGGCAGCCCCGCCGAGCTCAAGAGCGCTGCGTCCGATGTCGTGCAGCAGTTCATGAGCGGCGCGCCCGACGGTCCGGTGCCGTTTCATTATCCGGCCCCCGACTATCATGAACAGCTGCTGCAACGATGAGCGCCATGGCCGCGCCAAGACCGGGGATTCGCAGCAGTCTGATCAAGATCGGCGCCGTGACGCGCTTTCTGCTGCGCGTGCTGGGCCAGTGCGTGCCGGCGCTGTCGCATCCGCACCTGCTGATCGAGCAGATCTACAACGCCGGGGCGCGCTCGCTGATCATCATCATGCTGTGCGGCCTGTTCGTCGGCATGGTGCTCGGCCTGCAGGGCTACGACCTGCTGGCGCGATTCGGCTCCGAATCCGCGCTCGGCGTGGCCGCCGCGCTGGGCCTGATCCGCGAACTCGGGCCGGTATTGACCGCGCTGCTGTTCGCGGGTCGCGCCGGCACGGCGCTCGCTTCCGAGATCGGGCTCATGGGCGCGACCGATCAGCTCACCGCCATGGAAATGATGGCCGTGGATCCAGTGCGCTACGTGGTGGCGCCGCGCTTTCTCGGCGGCGTGATCGCCATGCCGCTGCTGACCGGGATATTCAACTGCATCGGCATCTATGGCACCCAGCTCATCGGCGTGGTGATGATGCGCATCCCGGCCGGCACGTTCTGGTCGCAGACCGAGAACGCGGTGGAGCTGCGCGACATTCGCGAGGGTGTCATCAAGAGCCTGGTGTTCGGCGTGGCCTGCAGCCTGATCGCCGTGTATGAGGGCTATCATGCCGAGCCGACGGCTGAAGGGGTAGGCTTGGCCACCACCCGCACCGTGGTGAGCTCGGCGGTTCTGATCCTGTTGCTCGACTACATACTCACGGCCACTTTTCTGTAAGTCTCTCGTCAAAGGATTTCTCAAAGGAATTCCGCATGGCCCAGCAAAATCGCTCCATCGACCTGGGAACCGGCCTGTTCGTGCTGCTCGGTTTTGCGGCATTGGCCTTTCTGACCACGCAATTGCCCGGCAGCGGCCTGCAGCTGCAACACGCGGCCGAGACCTACGCCGTGCTGGCGAAGTTCGACGACATCGGCGGACTCAAGGTCGGTGCGCCGGTGAGCATGGCCGGCGTGCGCATCGGTCGCGTGGCCGCCATTGAACTGGATTCCACGGATTACAAGGCTGCCGTGACGCTGAGCATCGACAAGTCCTATGCGCGCATTCCGGACGACAGCGACGCCGGAATCCAGACCTCGGGACTGCTCGGCGCGAATTACATCGGCATCACTGCAGGCGGCTCGGACGCATTTCTGCACGCCGGCAGCCAGCTGCAGTTCACACAGTCGGCGATGGTGCTCGAGAACCTGATCAACAAGTTCTTCGCCAACACCGCCGGCAACAAAGGAGGCACCAAATGAATCGCTCTCACCCGCGCAGGCTGCAACGCTCGCTGTGCAGCGCCATGCTGCTGCTGCTGGCGCTACCCGGCGCATCGCTGCTGGCAGCGAGCAGTCCCGCGCCGGCAACGCCCGCGGCCGCATCTGGGGATCTGGGAGCCCAGGTCGATGCCAGCAATCCCGGCACTTTGATTCAAAGCGCCGCCAGCGCGATGCTCAAAGAGCTCGATGCACACCGCGCCGAGTACCGCAAGGATCCGGGCAAGGTACACGCGCTGGTCGATCAGGTGCTGCTGCCGCATTTCGATACCGAGTATTCGGCGCGGCTGGTGCTGGCGCGTCATTGGAATGATGCCAGCGCCGAGCAGCGCACGCGCTTCATCAACGCCTTCTACAAGTCCTTGCTCAGCAACTACGGCGATGCGCTGGTGGATTTCACGGCCGATCGGCTCAAGGTGCTGCCCTACAACGGCGATGCGAATGCGCAGTATGCGACTGTGCGCACGCAGGTGCGCCGCGACGACGGCACTCAGGTGTCGGTCAACTACAGCCTGCGCCGCACCGATCAGGGCTGGAAAGCCTGGGACGTGATCATCGAGGGCATCAGCTACGTCAAGAGCTTTCGCGACGACTTCGGCTCGGAGATAGATCAGAAGGGGCTCGATGAGGTGATCGCGCGGCTGGAGGCCGGCGACAAACCCGACGCGATCAAAGCAACCACGGGCAAGCATTAGGCGATGGCAAGCCCGGAGACTATCGCCCGCGGCCTGAGCGCTGCCAGCACGACACCGGCGATCGACCCACAGGCCGCGTTCGTCGCGGTCTCGAACACCCTGTACCGGCTCGAGGCGCCTCTGACCTTCGCCAGCGTGCCGCTGCTGCGCGGCCCCGGGCTGGAACGCATTGCCGCCGCAAGCGGCGAGCTGCAGTTCGATCTGCAGGGCGTCGCGGTCAGTGATAGCGCCGGTCTGGCGCTGCTGGTGGACTGGCTGGCCGATGCGCGCGCACAGCAGCGCACGCTGCGCTATGGGCAAGTCCCCGAGGCGCTGCGCGCCCTGGCCAAGCTCAGTGACGTGGAATCGCTGATCGTGCCTGAGTTGCCTCAGCGCAGCGACAGCGGCTCATCGTAGCCGGTGAGCTCGAGATAGCCGCGTCCAACCGGCCGTTGGTTTTCCGATGCGCTCACCGCACCTTCCCAGTACAGCGTGCCGCTGGACAGACGGGTATCGTTCTCCTGGTCGTCGAGCAGCGGTTCGAGCTCGAATTGCCGCGCGCCCACACGCACCAGGGTGCTGACCGGATAGGTCACGCCGCTGCGCGCTGAGCGCCAGCGCCGCCGCGCGCTGAATGCGATGGCCTCGGGTCCGAGATTTCGGACCAGCCCTTGGGGCTCGCGCACGGTGCCGGCGCTCCAGAACGACTGGCCTTGCCGGTCGCGGATGCGAAATGCCATGACCGCGCCGCCATCGTCGAGGTTCAGTCCGATCCAGTCCCAGCCGGCCGCCAGCGGATCCAGATACTCGCTGGACCACTCGTGATCCAACCATGCCTCACCGCTGACCGCATCGGCGCGGGCAGCGCGCACGATGCTGCCCTCGACGCGCAAATGCGGTTGGCTGTAGTAATAGCTGGCCGTCTGCGGTGACGGACCCTTCTGGCTGAAGCCGGCCGCGCCATTGAGCAATGGCGGCTGGGTGGGGCTCAGATCCAGAGCCAGTGCAAAATCCTGCGCGCGCAGACGCGCGCGATACACCCCGTCCTCGCGTTCCAATCGCCAGTCATCGATCCAGACCCGCGTGTCATCCTGCTGTGCCTCGGCCAATCCCAGGCCTGCGCGTCGCACGCGTTGATCGTGCCATAGCCCGTGGTGCCGCGGATCGCTGATCGCGCAGTGCGCGATCAGGATCTGGTGCGCTGCGAAGGCGCTGGGATTGGCCTCATCGCTGGACGGTCGGCTGCGGAAGAACGTGATCTGGAAACCGAGCCTCTCATGCCCCGCGGTCGTGAGCCAGCCCGTGAGGTACCACCATTCGATGCGAAACTGCGGATGGCTGCCGTAATCGCGCGGAAACTGCAGCGCGTAGCCTGGGACGACCGCGGCGAAGGCAGGCGACTCGGCGCCGCCGGGGTCAGGCAGCGCGCGCGCCGCCAAGGCTGCGCACGACAGCAACAGGCTCAGCGCCAATCGGTGCGCGCGTCGCCTCACCAATCCTCGCGCACCGCACGGATCGGATCCTGGCTCATGGCCGCCCGTCCGCTCCAGAGTGCCGTGATGGCTGAGGCGATGATCAATGCCGCGCTCAAGCTCGCCAGCTGCAACCACGGAACCGACAGATCGATGCTCCAGTTGAACGATTGGCGATTGATCACGTACACCAGGATGAGGCTCAGCAGCGCGCCGAGCAACAGACCGTAGAGTACCGCCAGGGCGCTGAGCGCTATACCCTCGCTGGCGAACATCCATAGCACCTGCCGGCGCAGCATCCCGAGGTGGCGCAGCATCCCGAACTGCGCGCGCCGTGCCAGCGCGGTCGAGCTGGCCGCGACGCTGACGCCGACCAGACCGATCAGCACCGCGATGGCCTCGAGCGCGTAGGTGATCAGGAAAGCCTGATCAAAGGCGAGCAGCGAGCGCTCGCGCAGCTCCGGGCTCGAAATGAGCTCGAGCGCATCGTTGGGGGCGAGCGCGGCGCGAATCGCCGCTTCGATCGCAGCGATGCTGGTGTGCGGCTCGCGCCAGAGCGAGCCTTCGTTCGCGCTGCCGTCGCCGGTGGCCGCGAGGTAATCCTGGCGCCGGATCACCAGCGCGCCGCCGGCGTGCACGTAGTCGCGCCAGACGCCGGCGATGAAAAAACTCTGCGCGCGGCCGGCCAGCGGCAGCGCCAGGCTCTGACCGGGCTGATAGCCGTACAGGTCCTGAACGGCTTCGGAGATCCAGACCGGCGGCAGCGCGGCGGCCCCGGGCTCTCGCGCCTCGCGCAGCAGCGGCAGGGTATCGGCGGCGCGCTCTGCGGGCAGGTCACGCGCGATCAGTGTGACCGGCGCGTGATCGGCCTGCAGAAAAATCGGCTGCACGCGGCGAAATTCGGCCCGCGCGACGCCGGCGAGCGCGGCGATGCGGCTTTGCTCGGCTGCCGACAGCGCGCAGGTATCGCTGCCGAGGGAGCAGCGCAACTGCAGGTCGGCGGGCAGCAGCTTGGCGAGCCACAGTTCGAAGGAATCCCGGAACGAGTGCACCATGATCGCCATGGCCACCATGAGGCTGAAGCTCACGATCATCGAGGCCAGGCTCACGGTCGAAGAGCTCAGGCTGCCCTGCAGCTGCGCAAAACCGGTATCGAGCACCACCTGGCCGGTGCGCGGCAGGGCGCCGATCAGGCGCCGCGTGAGCGCCGGCACCAGCAGCACCGATCCGAGCAACAGCGCCGCGATCGACACATAACCCGGCAGCGGTAAGCCACCGATCGCCGGCAGCCACGCCGGGAGCGCCCCGGCGGCCAGCAGCGCCAATCCCGGTGCTGTCGTGACCAGGCGGTTCAGATCCAGCTCGGCATCACCGGCCTTGAGGGCGAGCGCGGGGGAGCGCCGCGCCGCCTGCCATGCCGGCAGCGCGCCGCCGGCGCCGGCCGCGGCGGTGCCGATCAGCGCAAATCCGAGCAACGGCACGGGATGCACGGCCAGGGTTGCCGCGATCGCCGCGAACTGTCGATTGCCCAGGTCGGCTCCCAAGTAGCGCAGTGTCAGCATGGCGATCAACGCTCCGAGCCCCACGCCGAGCGCCGAGCCGAGTGCGCCGCTCGCGAGCGTTTCGGCCAGCAGCGCCAGACGCAGTTGCGCGCGCGTGACGCCGAGGCAGCGCAACAGGCCGAGCGCCACGCGCCGGCGCAACACCGACAGCCACTGGGTCGAGAACACCAGAAAGCCGCCGGTCAGCAGCGCGACCAGCGCCAGCATGTCGAGGTTTACGCGATAGGCGCGCGAGGCGCTGCTGGCGCGGCCCCGTTCGATCTGCGGGGTCACGGCGAATACGCCGGCGGGTAGCCACTGGTTCAGCCGTGCGCGCACCAGGCGCGGATCGCTGCCGGGGCGCAGGCGCAAGTCGACGCGATTGATGCGCCCGAGTCGCTCGAGGGTCCATTGGGCGGCGGCGATGTCCATGATGCCCAGCGGCTCGGGATAGGCGTCACCGGGCAGGATGTCGATGACCCGCAGCGATTTCACGGCGCCGCCGACATTGATCGACAGCAGGTCGGAGCGGCGCAGTCCCAGCGTGTCGGCGGCCGCGCGGCTCAGCACGATTGCATCGTGGGCAAACAGCGCCGTGATGTGCGCGCCCAGCGCCGAGACCAGCTCCGGCTGCAGGGCCGCGGCGCGAAACGGATCCAGCGCCAGCAGCGGCAGGGCCGGGCGATTCGCCGGCGCCAGGGCCAGCCGCAGCTCGAGCACCGGGCTGGCGACGCTGACGGCGCTCTCGCGCGCCAGCGCCACGAACACCGACTGGTCGAAGCCCGAGGCCGGGCCGCGGATGACGATATCGGCTTCGCCGATCAGGCGGCGCGTTGCCTGATCGAATTGCGTCAGCGCGGCGGCGTTGATCAGGTACACGGCCGCGCCCAAGGCGACGCCGAGCGCAATCGCCAGCACGGTGGCCAGCACGCGCAGGGGCTGCTCGCGCAGCTGCGAGAGTGCCAGCACCTGCCAGGCAACTCGAGCCGAGCGCCAGTCGATCATGGGACCTCCGGCGTCAACCGGCCGTCCTGCAGGCGCGCGATCCGATCGGCCGTCTGCGCCGCGGCCCGCGAATGCGTAATCAGGATCGCGCTGGCAGCGCTGGTCTGCAGCTGCTCGCGCAGCACGCGCAGGATTTGTCCGGCCGTGGCCGCGTCCAGGTTTCCAGTCGGCTCGTCAGCGAGCAGCAATGCCGGTTCATGCACCAGCGCGCGCGCGATCGCGATGCGCTGCAGCTCGCCGCCGGAGAGTTCGCGCGGATAGCTGTGCCAGAGCGCGCCGATGCCGCAGCGTTCGAGCCATTGCCGTGCACGCGGTTCGCGCTCGGCGCGCGCGATGCCGAGCAGGTCGAGCGGCAGCGCCACATTCTGCAATACCGTCAGATAGGGCAGGATGTGGAAGGCCTGGAAAACGAAACCCACGCGCGCGCGGCGCAGTCGCGTGAGCGCGTCATCATCGAGTGTGCGCAGATCGATTCCGTCGAGCAGCACATGACCGCTGTCGGGCCGCTCCAGGCCGGCGATGATGTTCAGCAGCGTCGACTTGCCGGCTCCGGATTCGCCCATGATGGCGAGGAATTCGCCGTCGTTGAGCTGCAGCTGCAGGCCATCGAGCACCGGCGCAGCGCCGGCGCGATAGCGCTTGCTCAGTGCCTCGAGCCTCAGGACCTGCCTCACACCGCGTGATGGCGCTGGCACCGCAGATCGCTACTTGGGCAACTGCGGCTCGGCAGCGTCGTCGCCCGGATCGGGGAACGGCTCCTCGGTCGATTGATCGCCGTGAATCTGGTATTCGCGCCGCTGCAGCCAGACATTGCGGATGAAGGCATAGGGATCGTAGCTGCGATCGATGATCTTGTCTTCGTCGAGCAGCGTGGCGCGGTGATCGACGGTATCGAGCGAGAACAGACCCCAGCGTACCCACTCATTGGTGATGTAGGCGCGAGGGGTCGTGTATTCGTCGGCCAGCAAGCCAAACGAATCGCGTACCGTCGACGGACCCAGAAAAGGCAGCATCACATAGGGTCCGCTGTGCACGCCCCATTTGCCCATCGTCTGACCGAAGTCGGCACTGTGTCGATCCAGTCCCGAGGGTGTCGCCACGTCAAAAATGCCGCCCAGACCAAACAGAGTATTGATCACCAGCCGGGTCGTGTCGCTGGCGCCATTGCGCCACTGGCCCTGCAGAAAATCATTGAGGATGGTCGTGGTGTAGGTCAGATTGCTCATGAAATTGCTGACCCCGGTGCGCACGGGGCGCGGGGTGACCTTGACGTAGCCGCGTGCAGCCGGTCGCAGCACGGCGTGATCGACTTTGACGTTGAAAATGTAAATGCCGCGATTGAGGCGCTCGAAGCGATCGCGTGGATCCGGTTTCGCGCCGGCGGGCAGGCTGACGCAGCCAGCCAGACTCAGCAGCAGCGCCAGCATCGGGATCAGTGTGAGCCGTGATCGGCGCCGGGCCGGCGATTCGCGTGTCAGCATTCTGCGCCGCAGTCTAGCAGGTCAAGGCCGGATGGTTGGCTCGGCGCTGCTGCGCCGCCCGGGGGCCCTACCGGCCCAGCGTGCGGTGCGAGGCCTGCTGCTCACGCAGCCAGCCGCGCACCTCATCGAGTTGCGCGCGGAAGCGGGCGCGCTGGATGGCGGAAAGATTCGGCGAGGCCAGGGCCAGTTCGAGCTGTTGATTGGCAAGGGGCAGATTGCCGCCCGCCAGGTCGTATTGCGCCATGTAGTAGTAGGCATCTCCGGGATCGCCGGCGGCGCTGGCGGCCAGGGCCGTGAGCCGGATCTGCGGCGGGGTCGGGTCGACGTTGTTGAACAGATCCAGCAGGATCGTATGGGCCTGCTGCGAGCGGCCGGTCTGCATGAGGGTCTCGGCGTAGCGCACGGTCAACGGCACATTGCGCGGAAACAGCCGGCTGGCGCGCTCGAACAGCGCCAGGGCGGCATCGGGCTGTCCGGCTGCCGCCAGTGCCTGGCCCAGCGCCGAGTACAACATGGTCAGTTCCGGGTAGGTGGCCTGCAGCTCGCTGAGCGTGCGCACAGCGGTCTGGGCGTTGCCGTTCTGCATCTGCAACAGGGCCTCGCCGTAACGTTCGGCGGGCGTCAGCGCGCGATGATCGCGCAGCGTCGCGTAGTACATCGCCGGCCGGGCCTCTGGCGGCGTGACCAGCACGCGCACGCGCTCCTTGATGAAGGCATAGCTGACCGACTCGGGCTGCGGCGTGGTGCGGGTCATTTGCGCGGCCCGAGCACGCGCGGTCGCGACACGCTCGCTGGTGACCGGGTGGTCCTGCAGCAGCGCCGGAATTTCCCCTTCCGCCAGGCCCTCGACCCGCGACAGCGATTCAAAAAACGTCGCCATCTCCTGTGGGTCGAACCCGGCCCCGGCCAGCAGCTGAATGCCGACCGCGTCGGCCTCGATTTCCTGGCTGCGCGTGTAGTTGATACTCTGCTGCAGGGCGATGCCCTGGCTCATGGCGATCGCCCCTTCGATCGCCTGGCCGCCAGCGCCGCTGGCCGCGCCGATCAGGATCGCCGCCAGCAGTGCCGCGGTGGAGGCCAGGGACATGCGCGATTCCGCCTGATACTCGCGTGCCATGTGGCGCTGTACGACGTGTCCGGTCTCATGCGCCATGACGCTGGCCAGCTGCGCCTCGTCGTCGGTGATCAGGATCAATCCGCTATTGATGCAGACGAAGCCGCCGAAGGTGGCAAAGGCGTTGACGATGGGCTCGCGCAAGGCCTGATAGGTAAAGACCTGATCGTCCACACGCGCCTGCGAGGACAGACGCGAGCCGAGCTGCTGCAGGTAGTCCGTGACCTCGGCATCTTCGAGGATCATGTTCTGATCGCGCAGCTCGTTCATCTCCATGCGCCCGATCTGCGATTCATCGAACTTGTTGATCATGGCGTTGGCCGGTCCGCCGAGGTCCGGCAGATCGCTGGCGACGCTTGGGGCGGTGTGGGCAATGCGGTCCACATCCGCAGCCCAGCCGGCGGAAATCGTCAGATAACAGCCCAGGACTGCAGCGAGGATGCGACGCATAAACCCTTGAGACTATAGCACTTAGTGCTTGGACAGCGAATGCCGCGGCAAGTTTCCGCCCGCGGGCGCCTGGGGCGGTTCTAGAGCGCCTCGGAGGCGAAATCGGCGAGCCTGGAGCGCTCGCCGCGCACCAGGGTGATATGGCCGGAGTGAGCCCAGCCGTGGAAGCGGTTGACCACGTAGGTCAGGCCGCAGGTGGTCTCCGTCAGGTACGGGGTATCGATTTGAGCGATATTGCCCAGGCACACAAGCTTGCTGCCCGGACCGGCACGCGTGACCAGCGCCTTCATCTGCTTGGGGGTCAGGTTCTGCGCCTCGTCCAGGATGATGTAGCGGTTCAGGAAAGTGCGTCCGCGCATGAAATTCAGCGAGCGGATCTTGATGCGGTTGCGCAGCAGATCGTTGGTCGCGGCGCGGCCCCAGTTGCCGCCTTCTTCGCTGCGCGTGAGCACCTCGAGGTTGTCCATCAGCGCGCCCATCCAGGGCTCCATCTTCTCCTCCTCGGTGCCGGGCAGGAAACCGATGTCCTCGCCGAGCGGTATGGTGACGCGCGTCATGATGATTTCCATGAAGCGATTGCGTTCCAACGTCTGCGTCAGTCCCGCCGCCAGTGCCAGCAAAGTCTTGCCGCTGCCGGCCGGGCCGAGCAGGGTCACGAAATCGATATCCGGATCCATGAGCAGGTTCAGGGCAAAGTTCTGTTCGCGGTTGCGCGCGGTGATGCCCCAGACGCTGTGCCGTTCGCTGCGAAAATCGCGCGCCAACTCGAGCGTGGCCGACTCGCCGTCGAGGCTGCGAATGATCGCCTCGATGCCTTGCGGTGTGGTCTCGTGCACGAACAGGTTGCGTTGCCAGCTGGCCGCCGACGGCCCGGATACCTGATACCAGGTGCGATCGCCTTCCTTCCACGAGCGCATGTCACGGCCGTGCCGCTCCCAGAAATCCGCGGGCAGCGCCTCGACGCCGGTGTACAGGACATCGGCGTCCTCGATGGTCTTGTCGCTGTAGTAGTCCTCGGCGTGTACGCCGACGATGGCGGCCTTGATGCGCAGATTGATGTCCTTGGACACCAGCGCCACGCGTGCCTGCGGCACCTGGCGCTGCAGCGAGAAGGTCTGTCCAAGGATCAGATTGTCGGCGCCGACCCCGGGAAGCCCCTCGGGCAGGCCGCCGGAGAGTTCGCGGGTCTGGAAAAACAGCCGTCCGGAGGAGGCCTTCTTGCCATGATTGCCGCTGTAGCCCGACGGGATGACCAGCCCGGCATCGATTTGCTCCTTGGTGACGCCGCGCATTATGTCATCGAGAAAGCGGCTGACCTGGCGGGCGTTACGCGAGGCCTCGGACAGGCCCTTCTTGTTGGCGTCGAGTTCCTCCAGCACCACCATCGGCAGGTAGATGTCGTGCTCCTCGAAGCGGAAGATGGCCGTCGGATCGTGCATCAACACGTTCGTGTCGAGCACGTACAGGCGGCGCGTCGCAGTGGCGGCCTTCACAGTGCTTGCGCCGCTGCCAGCACTTCCAGAGCGTGGCCCTCGACCTTGACGCGACGCCACTCCCGGCGCAGCACGCCCTTGGCGTCGATCAGAAAAGTACTGCGCTCGACCCCGAGCACCTTGCGGCCGTACATGTTTTTCTCGCGGATCACATCGAACAGCTTACAGACCCTCTCATCGGCATCGGACAGCAGCGCAAACGGAAAGCCCATCTGCTCGCGGAACCTCTGGTGCGAGGCCAGGCTGTCGCGCGAGATACCGAACAACGCTATGTCCGCCTTGGCGAAGCGCGACGCGAGCGCCGCGAACTGCTGACCCTCGAGCGTGCAGCCCGGGGTGTTGTCGCGCGGATAGAAGTACAGCACCAACTTCGCTCCCCGGGCGTCTTTGAGCCGGAAATCTTCCCCAGCCGTGGACGGCAAGGCGAAATCGGGGAGCTTGTCACCGAGCTTGAGCGTGGCGCCGCTCGCGCCGCGGGCCGTCTTGGCTGCGCTCATGATTTGACCGGCTCCAGAATCGCGTCGAGATTCAGCGAATCGCAGAAGTCCATGAATTCCTCGCGCAATTGCGCGACGTGCAGTTTGCCGGGAACGTTGATCACCATCTGCACGGCGAACATGGGCGCGCCGGTATGGGCCGCCGGATAGCCGCGCGTGGAGACTTCGATGATGTCGATGCCGCGGCTGGCAAAGAACCCGGACAGCCCGGCGACGATGCCGGTCTGATCGAGGCTCACGATATCGATCGAGTACGGCAGCATGTCCACGCGGGCCGCCTTGGGCTCGGTGCGCTTGAGATGCACGCTCAAGGCGTCGGTCTCAGCCATGCGCGCCAGCTCGGACTCGATACGCGCCAGCGCATGCCAGTTGCCGCTGACCAGCAGCAGCATCGCGAACTCCGAACCCAGCGCCGCCATCCGGCTTTCGGCGATACTGCCACCGCATTCGTTGATGACGCGGGTCAGTTCGTGAACCATGCCGGTGCGGTCGCTGCCGATGGCGGAGACGGCGAGGTGCTGCTTCATTGCGTCCGAAGTCACGATTGGGTCCGGCAGTGTACCGGGACTGGCGCGGCTTGCGAACGATTACCGGGCGCGCCTGACTTGCCTCCGGTCTGCCTGCGCCCGTAACATCGCGCGCCCGTAGTGAGATTGAAGCATTTGAATTTCCACAATAGTTCGCGGAATCGGCCCTGAATGTTCTCCGGCAGCCTAGTGGCGATCGTCACACCGATGCATCCGGACGGTGCCATCGACTGGCCGGCGTGGGAGCGGCTGCTGGCGCTGCACCTGAGCGCCGGCACCAGCGGTATCGTGGTCGGTGGGACCACCGGGGAATCGGCGACGCTGACGGATGCGGATCTTCTGGCACTGCTCGAGCGGGCCAGCCTGAGGCTGCGCGGGCGCGCGGCATTGATCGCCGGCGCGGGCAGCAGCAGTACGGCGCTGAGCGTCGAGCGGGCGCGGCGCCTGTCGGCCGCCGGGCCGGATGCACTGCTGGTGGTCACGCCGGCCTATAACAAGCCGACCCAGGAGGGCCTGTATCGGCATTTCGCGGCGATCGCCGAGGCCTCGAGCGTGCCGATCGTGCTCTATAACGTGCCGGCACGCACCGCGGTCGATCTGCTGCCCGGAACCGTGGCACGGCTGGCGCAACTGCCGGGCATCGTCGCGGTCAAAGAGGCGGTGGCCTCGGTCGAGCGGGTGCGCGAACTGGTCGCGCTTACGCCGGCTGAGTTCGCGGTACTGTCCGGCGATGATGCAACCGCCGCGGCCGCGATGGCCCACGGCGCACGAGGAGTGATATCAGTGACGGCGAATGTGGTGCCCAAGGCGATGGCGGAGCTTGCAGCGGCCGCCCTGCGCGGCGATCGCGAGACCGCATTGCGGCTGGATGCGCCGCTGCGCGCGCTGCATGAGGCGCTGTTTTTCGAAGCCAATCCGATTCCGGTCAAGTGGGCCATGACCCAGCGCGGCCTGATCGAAGGCGGCCTGCGCCTGCCGCTGACCGAGCTGTCCGAGCCCTATCGCGCGCGCGTCCGCGCCGCGCTCGAGGCAGCCGAGGCCCTAGAGCCGTTGACGCAGGCGAAGTCCGCGTGACGGCCGCCGCTGTGCGCGCGGCGCTGCCTGCGCTGTGCCTGTGCTGCTGTGCCATGCCGCTGCTGGCGGGCTGTTCGGTGTACAACCGGCTGTTTCACCGCTCGCACGACGTCGGCTGCTCTGAGAAGCCGTTCGAGGCCAACACCGAGAACCTGCCGGGCCTGGTGGTGCCTGAAGGGTTGAGCCCGCCGGACACGCGCAACGAGATCAAGATCCCGCCGCTCAATGAGCCGGAGCGCGTGCGGGCCAAATCCGAACCCTGCCTGGCTCAGCCGCCCAGTTACGGTACCGGCACATCGATCGCCGTCCCGGTGCGATCGGGTACGCCGATGGGCGCGCCGGCGCCGGCTCCCGAGCCCATGCCTGCACCAGCGCCGCCGGCGATTCCCGACATGACGAAACCGCAGTAGGCGCCGCACGCCGCCGGTTGCTAGAATTTGTCCCCCGGCGCTGGCGGTGCCAAGCTGCCGGGCTCGCTTCCTAGTTAACTTTAACTTTACTCTATATCTAATTGAATTATATTGCATGGAGAGGTGGCCGAGCGGTCGAAGGCGCTGGACTGGAATTCCAGTAACATCTTCACGGGTGTTCGTGGGTTCGAATCCCACCCTCTCCGCCACAGGTCCACGGTGATCCGCGCCGGTTCCTTCGCGACGACTAACCGTGAACCCCGTCAGGCCCGGAAGGGAGCAGCGGTAACGGCTCGGTCGGGTGCCGAAGACACAGCTGGTGCGGATCACCTCCCGTCAGTTTCTAATATGGCATGAACTCCTATACCGCACTGGCGCGCAAATGGCGGCCGCGCAGCTTTGCCGAGATGACCGGGCAGGAACACGTGCTGCGCGCGCTGGCCAATTCGCTGGCCAGCGATCGCATGCATCACGCGTATTTGTTCGCGGGCACGCGCGGGGTGGGCAAGACCACGGTGGCGCGCATCCTGGCGAAGTGCCTGAACTGCGAATGCGGTGTGAGCGCGACCCCCTGCGGGCAATGCGCCAGCTGCCGCGAGATCGATGCCGGCCGCAGCGTCGATCTGATCGAGGTCGACGCGGCCTCGCGCACGCGCGTCGATGACACGCGCGAACTGCTCGACAACGTGCAGTACGCGCCCACGCGCAGCCGCTACAAGATCTATCTGATCGATGAAGTGCACATGCTGTCGGCACATTCATTCAACGCCTTGCTCAAGACGCTCGAGGAGCCGCCGCCGCATGTGAAGTTTCTGCTCGCCACCACCGACCCGCAGAAACTGCCGGTCACCGTGCTGTCGCGCTGCCTGCAATTCAATCTCAAGCGCCTGTCGGTGGCCCTGATCAGCGCGCGACTGCAGCAGATCCTGCGGGCCGAGAACATCGAATTCGAGCCGGCCGCGGTGCAATTGCTGGCGCATGGCGGCGACGGCAGCCTGCGCGATGCGCTGTCGCTGCTCGATCAGCTGCTGGCCTATGGCAACGGCAAGGCGCTCGAGGCCGACGCGCGCGCCATGCTCGGCACCGTGGGACGCGACCAGATCGTGCAGCTGGCGCAGTTGCTGGCTGCGGGGGAGGCCGGTGCTCTGATGCAGTACGCCAACGCGCTCGATGAGCGCGCCAGCGACTACGGGCAACTGCTCGAACAGCTGGCCGCGCTGCTCGAGCGCGTGGCCCTCAAACAGCTGCTGCCGGACTACGAAGGCGATGAGCTGCACCCGATTGAACTGCTGGCGCAGCTGGCTGGGGCGATTGCCGCCGAGGATGTGCAGCTGTTCTATCAGACCGCGATTCTAGGCCGGCGCGATCTGGCGCTGGCCCCGGATGCAAGAACCGGATTTCGCATGACGCTGATCCGCATGCTGGCGTTTCGACCGGCCTCGGCCAATGCCGCGAGCGCCAGCGTAGCGAGGCCGGCACCGGCGGTGGCCGCCCCGGCCCCGGCCCCGACCCCGACCCCGAGCCCGACGCCTGCGGCCACGGCAAGTCCGCAGGCCACGGCGCTCGCCGACGACTGGCCGAGTATCCTCGCCGCGCTGGACCTGCAGGGCGCGCCACGGCAATTGGCCGCCAACTGCGTGTTGGTGGCACGCGAGGGGGCCACGCTGCGGCTCGCGCTCGACCCGCGAAGCGCCTCGCTGCGCACGCACGCGCTGGAGGACAAGCTGACCCAGGCCCTGGCACGTCACTTCGGCAGTGCGGTGCGGATCGAGATCGAGGTGCGCGACAGCGCCGCGGAGACGCCGGCGCGTTCGAGCGAGCGCGGGCAGGCCGAGCGGCGCGCCCAGGCGCGCAGCGATTTCGAGGCCGACCCGACTGTCGCGGCGCTCAAGGAGCGCTTTGGCGCCAGCGTGCTGGCCGACACCGTGCGTCCGTGCGAACCGGAGCCTTGAAGCGAGCTACAGAGGTGCAGGCAATGGCCAATATGAACAATTTCGTGAAGCAGGCGCAGGCGCTGCAGGCAAACATGCAGAAGGCGCAGGCCGAGATCGCCCACCTGGAAGTCACCGGCGAATCCGGCGGCGGCATGGTCAAGGTGCTCATGAGCGGACGCCATGAGGTCAAGCGCGTGCAGATCGAGCCCTCCGTCATCGCCGAGGATCGCGAGATGCTCGAGGATCTGATCGCCGCGGCGATCAACGATGCGGTGCATCGGGTCGAGAGCGCCACGCAGGCGAAGATGGCCGACGCCATGGGCGGCCTGTCACTGCCGCCGGGAGTCAAGCTGCCGTTCTGATGCGGTCGCAGCGCCATCCATGAAGCATTCGCCCGCACTGGCCGCCTTGATCGAGAGCTTGCGCGCGCTGCCCGGGGTCGGACCCAAGAGTGCGCAGCGCATGGCGTTCCATCTGCTGCAGAGCGCACGGCCGGGAGCGAAGCTGCTGGCCGGTGCGCTCAATGCGGCGCTGGAACTGGTCGGCCGCTGTGGCCGCTGTCGCATGCTGACCGAAGGGCCTCTGTGCGTGATCTGCAGCAATCCGCAGCGCGATGCTTCGCTGGTGTGCGTGGTCGAGTCGCCGGCCGATGTCGTGGCGATCGAGCAATCGGGCGGCTATCGCGGCCGCTACTTTGTGCTCATGGGGCATCTCTCGCCGCTCGACGGCATCGGCCCGGAGGAGCTTGGGGCGCGGGAGTTCGAAACCCTGCTGGATGCGGATGCCGTGCGTGAGGTCATTCTGGCCACCAACCCCACGGTCGAGGGCGAAGCCACGGCGCATTTCTTTTCCGAGCTGGTACGCGCGCGCGGCATCGCGGCCAGCCGCATCGCCCACGGGGTTCCGGTCGGCGGCGAGCTCGAGTATGTCGATGGCGGCACGCTGGCGCATGCGATGGCGGGCCGACACTCGCTGTCGTGACGGCCGCGAGCATGGCAATGCATCAACGTCGTCGTGGTGTGGCCTGCGCGGCGCGGCCCTCATGCAGCCGCTCATACAATCGCCGCAGCCGCCGGTAGCTTTCATAGCGCCGGGCGGTGAGTGCGCCGCCCACGGCCTGCTGTACCGCGCAGTCGGGCTCACGCAGGTGCCGGCAATCGGCGAAGCGACAGTCGGCGCTGAGCGCGGCGATCTCGGTAAAGCCCAGTGCCGGCGCGTTCAGGCGATCGATCGCGGGGGCGAAATCGCGCACGCCGGGCGAATCGATGATCGCCCCGCCGCCGGGCAGTGCGTACAGCCAGGTCGCGGTCGTGGTGTGGCGGCCCTCGTCATCGCGTAGCAGGGCGCCAACGCTGGCGGAACTGTCCGGCACCAGCGTGCGCAGCAGCGAGGACTTGCCGACCCCGGACTGACCGACCAGCACCGCGGTCTGATCGCGCAGCAGCAGGCGCAATTCGCTCAGTCCGGTGAGCTCCAGCGCTGAAACGCGCAGGACATCCAGGCCCAGCAGTGAGTAGGCGCGCAGCTCCTGGGCGATCTCTCCATCGATCGCGAGTTCGGCCTTGTTGAGCACGACCGCGGCGCGGATGCCGGCACACTGCGCCGCGGCCAGGTAACGATCGACGATGAAGAAATCGGGCGCCGGCAGCGCTGCGACCACGATCAGCAACAGCGACAGGTTGGCGGCGATCAGCTCGCCCTGGCCGCGCGCGTTGCTGCGATACAAGGCGCCGGTACGCGGCTCGAGCGCGACGATGCGCAGCTCGTCGTGGCGGGCATCGAGTTGGCACTGCACATAGTCGCCGCAGACCACCTGGCAATCGCGGCCCGGCGGGCGCGCCAGGCTGTCCTGCGCCGCGCCGGTGCGCACCCGCAGCAGCCGGCCGTGCGCGGCGATCACGCGCGCGCGCAGCGCCGGGGCGCTGCCGGCACCGCCCGGGGCGGACGGGGCTGCGGCGCGGCGCGATTTTTTGACGGGAAAACGCGCTGACATTCCTTGCTATGATGCCTCACTTTCATGGCAACGAGGCGCTATGGCCCATCACGATTATCTGATCTGGATCGATCTGGAAATGACCGGGCTGCTGCCCGAAAGCGATCAGATCATCGAGATTGCCACGGTGATCACCGACAAGGATCTCAATGTGATCGCCGAGGGCCCGGAGCTGGCGATCCATCAAAGCGAAGAAGTGCTCGCGCGCATGGACGCCTGGAATCAGCGCCAGCACAACGGCTCCGGTCTGATCGCGCGGGTGCGCTCCAGCCGCATGACCTTGGCCGAGGCCGAGCGTCAGACGCTGCTGTTTCTGACCACGCACGTGCCGCCGGGCGCATCACCGATGTGCGGCAACGGCATCTGTCAGGACCGGCGTTTTCTGGCGCGACTGATGCCCGAGCTGGAGCGCTTCTTTCATTATCGCAATCTCGATGTCAGCACGCTCAAGGAGCTGGCGCGCCGCTGGATGCCGGGATTGAGCGCGGGCTATTCCAAGCAATCCGCGCACCTGGCGCGCGCCGACATTCACGAATCGATCAACGAGCTGCGCTTCTACCGCGAACGTATGTTCGTCGCCTCCTGACAGAGCCGAACAGGCCGCCGAATCGCCGCGCGTGGCATGAGAACTGCGGCACTAAATCGCACGTTTGCGGCGGATTTGCCGCGGGACTGCATGCTATAGTCATCGCATGCTTTGTGAAGCTGACATCAAACTGTCATGGCGGGCGCGGCCGCGCGGCTTTGTCGCGCTGATGGGTCTGTACGAGAGCAACTACCTGCGATTCCTGCAATTGGCGGGGGATCCGAAGCGCCTGGCCGGCACCCTGATCTCGCGTGTCGCCGGCGACTGTGAGCTGCAGCTCGGCGTGCTCGAGCATATGCCCTATACCAGCACGCTGACCTTGACCTACATGCTGGCCAGCGCGCAGCACGGCGCGCGCGAGCGGCTGCCGGACCTGCGGCTGCGCGCTTATCACGACGCCCGGCTGCTCGAGGCGGAGGAATTCCAGGCGCAACATAAGACGCGCGGACAGGGCGTCCGGCCGGGGGAACGTGAACTGCATCAGCGCTGGGCGCGCAACATGATGCTAAATAAATGGCTGGAATATTGCACGGAACGAGGCCACCGGTTCACGGTGCAGGAGCCAGCCGGCTAGCGGTGGGCTGCAGGCGTTCGGCCCGAGGGCCGTGCATATCATGCCGCCACTCATGAAACTGATTCGACAACTAGGATTTCTGCATCTCGGCTGGGATTCGGACAAGCGCGAGGTCGACCATGACCGGCTGGTGCATCTTTTCCGCAATCGCGCCGAACTCAAGAAAGCCTACAGCGGCGTGCAGGACGAACTGCAGCGCCTGCGCGATCGCATCAAGCAACAGGAAGGTGCGACCGCTCGCGTGCAGGAAATGCTGCAGGGGCTCGAGGCGCGGCTGAGCGAGCCGGAAACGGCCTACCCGACCCTGGTGTTCTATCAGCTGCGCGAACTGTGGGCGCTGGGCCGAACGCTGTTGACGCAGTTCGTAACCGAGCTGGCGCAGCAGCAGGAAGAGCGCGAGCGTCGAGCGTTTCTGGCCGAACACAATCGCCGGCAGTTCGATCGCCGCCAGGGCATCGATACCAACCTGCGCGCGGCCGAGGGCCGTGCCGCCGAAGCGCGCGCGGCGGTGGCCGAGATCGAGCAGCGCATCCAGCAGCTGCAGCGCTTCTGGCACTACTTCAAGCGCCGGGCGCTGCGCCAGCGGCTGCAGGAAGCCAATCTACACGGCCTGTTGTGCGTGCAGGATCTGGAGAGCGCGCGCGCGGCACGCAGCCTGCTCGATGCCGAACCGGCTCCTGAATTCGCAGGCCTGTCGGTCGATGCGCGGCGTGCCATCAATCTGGCGGCCGTCTCCTATGCGCAGAGCCTGTGCGATCGGCTCGCGTCCACCGGGCTGGTCGAGCCGGCGCGGGTAGCGGCGGGGCGGCGCGAACCCCCGCGCGAGGACTATGGCGATCGCGCGCGCTGTGAGGCGACCATGGCCGAGATTCAGCACGCGCGCGGGCTGCTGCAACAGCGTGGCAATCTCTCGCAGGAGATCAAGCATCGTTCGGACCAGCTGCGCGAACTGGCCAAGTATCGCAACGATGGCGACACGGTGCCGGTGGCCGAGAGCCTGTCCAGCGCCGCCAACGGTTCCAAGACGCTCAACGACGATATGTGGGAAATCTATCGCACGCTGCTGCGCTGAACTCTTTGATCACGGCTCCCGGGCCGAGGCCTGTTGCGCCATCTCCGGCGCGTTGCGATTGAGCTTGGCGGCAACACCATCGGCCATGATGTCGGCCGCCTGGGCCAGAATCACGTCCGGCTCATCGTTGACGGTGATGTCCTCGATCGACTTGACCGCCGCCAGGCCATCGGCGAGGCGGCGCGCGTTTTCCTCGCTCAATCGCGCCTGATCCTGAGCCGTGCGCTCGAGTTGGCGTTTCTTGAGGTTCAGCGACAGGGTCTTCTCCTGCCGGGCTGCATCGAGATTGTTGAGATTGGCCAGCAGCCATTGATAGTCGGCATTGTGCGTGGAGCGGTCGGTCTGCTCGGTGGCGAGCGTCTGCACCAGCGAGCCTTCGGGCGGCAGCGCGCGGAACGGCACCGCGGCGATGCGATCCCAGGGCAACGCATGCTCCAGCACGCTCTCACCGACGTCGGTGATGCTCACGGCCGAGGGCAGCGCCAGATCGGGTGCGACGCCGCGCAACTGTGTGCTCTCGCCGGTCACTCGGTAAAATTTGCCGATCGTGACGGTCAACTGTCCCTCGGTCGGCTTGGCGGACCAGCGATCCAGCGGAATCACGCTCTGTACCGTGCCCTTGCCGAAGCTGGTCTGGCCGACGATCAGGCCGCGGTGATAATCCTGGATTGCGCCGGCGAAGATCTCCGAGGCCGAGGCGCTGGTGCGATCGATCAGCACGGCCAGCGGCCCGGAATAGACCTGGCCCGAATCGGGCTCATCGAGCACTTCGAGCTGTCCGGTCGTGTCCTTGAGCTGAACCGACGGGCCATGATTGATGAACAGGTGCGTCAGACCGATGGCCTCGGGCAGGTAGCCGCCGCCGTCTCCGCGCAGATCGAGCACCAGGCCATCGACGCCGCCGGCGGCCGTGAACTGTTGCAGCAGCCGCCGCACGTCGTGCGTGGTACTGCGGTTTTCGGCATTGCCCGCGCCACCGTCTTCCATGTCGTTGTAGAAGCTCGGCACGGTGATGATGCCGATCTTGTAGCTGCGGCCGTCGCGTTGCAGCGTGCGCACTTCCTTCTTCGCGGCCTGCGCCTCGAGCGTGACCTTATTGCGCGTGAGCTGCAGCGTGCGCTCGGTGGTACCGGGCGTGGCGCCGGCGGGCAGCAATTGCAGGCGCACGACGGTGCCGACTTTGCCGCGGATCAGCTGCACCACATCATCCAGCCGCCAGCCGATCACGTCGGTCATGGCGCCGTCGCTGCCCTGGGCGACCGCGGTGATGCGGTCGTTGGGCTTGAGCGTGCCGTCGGCCGCAGCCGGGCCGCCGGGCAGCACGTTGGTGACCGTGACATAGTCGTCGTTGAGCTGCAGCGAGGCGCCGATGCCCTCGTAGCTCAGGCTCATCTGAATGCGATATTCCTCGGAGCTGCGCGGCGAGAAGTAATTGGAATGCGGGTCGTAGGTGGCGGCGTAGGCGTTCATGAGCGCCTCGAACACATCCTCCGGGGAGATCTTGTCCAGTCGGGCGAGCACGCGCTGGTAGCGCTTGCGCAGCGTGTCGGCGGTGTCAGTCCAGCTCTTGCCGGTCAGCATCAGAGATATCGCATCGCTCTTGACCCGCAGGCGCCACAGCTCGTTCATCTCCGTCAGATCGGCCGGCCAGCTCGCGTGTTCGCGATCGAATGTGAAGCTCTCCTCGCGCGTCCAATCCGGTTCGGTGTCGAGCAGCTTGAGCGCGTATTGCATGCGCTCGCGATTGCGCTGCTGGAACACGTAGAAGATCAGATAGGCGGGATCGATCTCGCCGGTATGGATCATGTCGCCGAATTTCAATCGCCAGCGGTCGAAGCCGGCAACGTCGCTGGCCAGAAGATAGCTGTGCTGGGAGTCGAGCGCGGTCAGATAGCGATCGAGCACCAGCGGCGAGAGCCGCTCATCGATGGCGATGTGTCGATAGTGGTTCTGCTCGAGAATGCTGGCTACACGCGGGGCCAGCGAGCGCTCCTGGGCCGTCGGGGCCAGCGCCTGATCGGGCAGCAGTCCGGTGGCCGCCGGCGCCCAGCTCGAGCCGGCGCCGGCGAGCACCAGCACGCCCACGGCGCTCAGGGCGAGGGGCGTAAACAACTTGCGGGCTCTACCGGGCGTGTGCAACATGCTGCGAGGGGGCCTTTGGAAAACCGGATCGGCTGATGAAGTCTGACATCTTTGCGGCCCATATGGCAGTCGCCCCGCACCGCAATTGCTCTTTGCCGACAAATTCGTTCCTCTGAGGTATCCCCGGCATGCGTCCTATGGCAGTCCTGGTGGGCATCATCATGGGCTCGGCAGTGGCTTTGACCGCCTCGCTGAGCATGAGTGCCGTGGTATTTGTGCTGCTGCCGGAGTATTCGGCCCGGCTGGCGAGCGAGCGCCTGCCGCTGCTCAAGGGTCTATTGTGGGGCTGGAGCCTGTCGGCCGTGTCCGCGGCGAGCTTCATCGGCGAACTGCGCAATCGGCCCTGGCGCTACGGCGCGCAGGTGATTCTGGCGGCGATGCTGGCCGCGCTGGGCTGGATCTACTGGCCCTGAGGCGCTGCTCAGCTGCGCCGGCGTCGTCCCCAGACGTCGCGACTGTCGCGGCCGAGTCGGCCGTCGTAGGGGTTGAAACCCCGACCGCGCTCGTGCACGGCAGTGCTGCCGCTGACCAGCTCCATTTTTACCACCTTGAGCACCTCGTCCAGGCGTTGCGGCGCGGTGCCGGTATTGACGCGCTCGACTCGGCGCCGTTCCATTGGTTTGTTCATATGCTCCGTCCTTCAACCCTTAGCTCTGACCGGGTGCGTTGATGCGGCAAGTGCGCGCATCGCGGTTCCCTGGCAATCAGCATGGCATGCGCGGCCGGGCGGCGCGGCCGGGCGGCGCGAAAGTGTGAGCGGCATCACTGTGTGCCGCCGGCGCGGTTCAGTTATGTAGCAAGCGACGCCCGCCGCGTAGCAGCCACAGCAGCAAGTAGGGCCCGATGGCGATGCACCAGTCGGCATCGGAGCCGGAAATCAGGCCCTGCAGATAATCGCGCCAAAGCGCCAACAGGTTGCCGTGCGCGTACGGGCCCAGCACCACTCGGCCGGCGGCGAAGATCAGGCACGGCATGACCAGCACGCCGAGCCCCAGGCAGATCGTGGCGCTGAGCAGCTCGCGCCATAGGCCGCGCGCGCCGCGATAATAGAGGGCCATGCGGCGCATTCGATTGCTGAGGTTGATCACGATGCACACCCTGAGGTTGCCAGAGAGCTGGCGACGCAGAGCAGGCATAATAGCCGCCGCATGAAGAAAATCAGAGCTGCCGTCATCGGCGTGGGTTACCTGGGACGTTTCCACGCCCAGAAATACGCCGCGCTGGACCAATGCGAGCTCATCGGCGTGGTCGATGCCGATGCCGAGGTGGCCGCGCGGGTCGCCGCCGAGCTCGGGGTGCAGCCGCTGAGCGACTTTCGCGAGCTGTTCGGCAAGGTCGATGCCGTGAGCGTTGCCACCCCGACTCCGAGCCACGCCGAGATCGCCGCCGGCTTGCTGCGCGCCGGCGCTCATGTGCTGGTGGAAAAGCCGATTACCGAGACCAGCGAGCAGGCACAGCAGCTGATCGATCTGGCGCGGCGACACGGCCGCGTGCTGCAGGT
>Ga0302324_100004429_pt1 | contig 31102 bp, 29 predicted proteins | sample Palsa_T0_1_FD_201949 | JGI IMG/M metagenome (GOLD analysis project Ga0302324, IMG submission 201949) | Peat permafrost microbial communities from Stordalen Mire near Abisko, Sweden - Palsa_T0_1 | ecosystem: Environmental > Terrestrial > Soil > Palsa > Peat permafrost | place: Sweden: Abisko... | reverse complement strand
GAACGCGTTCTCCGTCAGGGCCGAACCCGTGGAGCCGAAGCCCTTCAGTTTCCCTAGCCCATAGGAAGAGCGTGGCTCGACGCCGCTCTTCATCAGCGCATTGACGTACGCGGCACTCGCACCCATGAACGTCATCCCCGTAGCCTCGGCGAGAGACCAGAGGGCGTTGCCGTCAGGGTAGAAGGGGTCTCCCTCGTAGAGGATGATGGTCGAGTCCAGCAAGAGCGAACTCACGAGGTAGTTCCACATCATCCACCCAGTCGACGTATACCAGAACATCTTGTCATCCGGCCCGAGATTGTTGTGGAGGGAGAGGGTCTTGAGGTGCTCGAGCAGAATCCCCCCGTGGCCATGAACCAGCGGCTTGGGAAGCCCCGTGGTCCCCGAGGAATAAACGATCCAGAGAGGATGGTCGAAGGGCATGCGCTCGAAGGCAGGCTTTGCGCTCCCCTTCGCGAGGTCATCCCAACTGAGAGAGCGGCTCACGCCATCTTTCGAATCGCCTGTCATGATAGTCTGCTCGATCGACGGGATGGATTCCCTTATGCGGTCCACTATGTCCTCCTTCGAGTTCCATTTTCCTCTGTACGTGTATCCGTGCGATGCAATCAGAACCTTCGGCCCTATCTGCTTGAACCTGTCTACGGCGCTGGTAGCGCCAAAGTCGGGCGCGCAGCTCGACCAGACCGCGCCGATAGAGGCGCACGCGAGGAGAGATACCACGGTCTCGGGGACGTTGGGGAGGTAGGCCGCAACCCTGTCGCCGTTCCCGACGCCCAGGGACCTAAGGGACTCGGAGAGTGCCCCGACCTTTCTCTGGAGCTCTTCCCAGGTCATCGTCGACGGTTCGGTCTGCTCTGTCTTCGAGATGAGCGCGGTCTTCGCCGGGTCTCTGCCTGCGAAGATGTGCTCGGCGTAGTTGAGGGTCGAGCCCGGGAACCATTGCGCGCCAGGCATTTTCCTGCTCACCAGGGCTGTCGAGTGCGGCGTTCCGGACCGGACGCCGAAGTAGGTCCATAGTGACTCCCAAAAGTCTTCGAGCTCTTCTACTGACCAGCGCCAGAGTTCAGGATACGTAGTCGCTTGGATGTCCACCGTGCCCTCAAGCCACCTGGAATAGGCGGTTATGTTCGCCTTGTCGATCGTTTCAGCTGTCGGCTCCCAGAGGATTTTGGGCATTCTCCACCATCTACCTCTTCATCGTCAGGACCGTGCCCACCTGCATGAGATCGCCCCAGGCCTGCGCCAGACCTCTCTCCGCCTTGTTTCCCTTTACCTGCCTCCTTCCAGCTTCGCCTTTTAGCTGCCAGTAGACTTCGCACACCTTCATCATTCCGGCCGCCGCGATGGGGTTGCCGACGCCAAGAAGGCCACCCGAAGGGTTCACAGGGAAGTCTCCGTTCCTCTGGGTCACGCCCTCTTTCGTCAGTTTCGGGGCTTCGCCTTTCTTCGCGAGCAGCAATCCCTCCATGTGATGGAGTTCCTTGTAATCAAAAGGGTCGTAGACTTCCGCGAAATCGAGCTGTCTCCGCGGGTTCTCGATTTTGGCCATCTTGTACGCCATCTTCGCAGCAGTCTCGAGGTAGGCTGGGTAGTAGAGGTCCCTGTTAGTCCAGTACTGCGAGTCCACGTTCCATCCCACTCCGTCTATCCACACAGGGTCATCGGTAAACTTCCTCGCGACCTCTTCGGAGACAAGGATGGCAGCGGCAGCACCGTCGGAGGGGGGCGAGACGTCGTACCTCTTCACGGGCCATACCATCTTCTCGCTGTTCATCACGTCGTCGACGGTTATCCTGGCCGCGACCTGCGCGCATGGATGGTCCAGAGCGTTCATCTTGTTCTTGACAGCGACCAGAGCTATGTCCTCCTCCTTCACATTGTGGGCGTGCATGTAGCGCCTCATCTCAAGGGCGAAGATCCACAGCAGCGTCACCCCGAGAGGCCTCTCCGTCGTGTGGTCGAATATGCTCCAGAAGGCGGACTGGGGATGCGGGTGCAGCGGCGACATCTTCTCCTCGCCGACCACAAGGCACGTGTCGAACAGCCCGGATGCTACATGCCACCATCCGGCGACCGGCGTGAAGACCCCCGTCCCTCCTCCGACGTAGACCCTGCTGTTCGCCTTGCCTATTCCGCCGGCTCCCTCTAGGAGGTACTCGCCCTTCATGTGCACTCCGTCGAACGCGTCGGGCGCTGTCCCGATCACTACCGATTCGATGTCCTTCAGGGTCATCCCCGCAGAATCCAGTGCCATCTTCGAGGCCTCGTAGGAAAGTTCCCTTCCCGTCTCGAGCATCCTCCTCCTGAACAGGGTCATCCCGGCCCCTACCACGGCGACTCTTCTCTTGATCATGGAATCATCTCGACAGGACCGCAGCTCCTCCCGTCGCCGTAGGTATTCCTCCCCATGACTGTACCAGTGCTCTCTCCGCGCCCTTCACCTGCACCGGGCCCGCTTTCCTCGTCAGCTGCAGGTAACACTCGAGAAGGCGGTGTATCGCTGAAGCCTCGAGCAGGTTGCCGACACCCAGCGACCCTCCGCCCGGGTTGATTGCCGGCCCGGTCCCCGAAAGAACGCGCGTCTCCTCCGCCGCGCTCTTCGCGAGCGAGTGAAGATGCTGGAGAGCCTTGTACGAGTAGGTGTCGTCCAGCTCTATGATGTCGAAGGAGTCGAGGCCCTTCAACCCTGCGCGGTTCATCGCCTTGAGGTAAGAATCACGAGCGTATCCCGCGACCCCGAAATCTCCACCGTCGAACCAGGGGAGGGACGAACTCCAAGCGACGCCATCGATGAAGACCGGGTCTCGCTTGTTCCGTTTCGCCCAGGACTCCGAAGCGAGCACGAGGACCACTCCGGCCTCAGCAAAGGGAGCCTTGTCGAGCCTTCTCAACGGAGATGAGATCATTCCTGCTCCCTCTACCTCTTCCGCGGAGAGGTCGGCGCCGTAACTGGCTCTTGTGTTCTTGAGCGCTCTCTTCTTCGACGAGACCAAGAAGTCGTTGATGTCATCATGGTCATACCCGGTGCTCCTCATGAACCCGTCCATCTCGAGCGCGGCAAGCGCGTCCGAGCTTGCGCCGAGAGGGCGGATAATCGTCGGCTCCTGTGCCAGCCTCTCCACCGCATCCTTGTCGATCACGTCGGCGGATTTGCTGTGGGCTTCGAGCACCACCACCTCTGCGATTCCCGACAGTATGTGCATGACTGCGTTCCCAAGCCCGGTCACCGCATCAGCCGGGACTGTGCAAAGGGGCCTCCCGGCCGCGCCTATCTGGTCGGGAACCATCTCGTCAGTGATGCTCCAGCCTTCCCAGAAGTCCTCCGTGCAGCAGATGTAGGAGCCGACGTCCTTCCTGGGGTCTATCGACGCGTCGTCATACGCCTTGGACGCAGCCTCGAACATCAGCTCCCGCGTCGAAAGGTCTGAGATGACGGGCCGGAACCCCTCGTAGCCTGCCCCGATTATCCCAATCCGGTCGGCCATGTCTGCCATCCCTTGCCGCTTCTCTCGTTCAATAAGGCTTTACGCGGGGCATCGAAGTTTAAAAGCCGAGGCGAGCGGGCGTTTTTTGATGACATCCCGCCTCGCTCTTGGGTTCAACCCCGTGCTCCCCGTGAGGGAGGCGGTGAGACTTGGGCAAAGGGCGGAGCAGCTGAACTACGAGTCCGTGTGGTTCCACGAGAGCCTGTACCAGCGGGACGTATTCTCTTACCTCTCGGCGGTGTTGCTCTCGACCTCCAAGATATTCGCTGGTTCGGGCGCGCTTAACACGTTCACGAGACACCCTCTGACTGCGGCCGCCACGTTCGCCTCGCTTAGCGAGACCTCTGGAGGCAGAGCCGTCATGGGGCTCGCCCTAGGCAGCTTTCCCACCATACCCAACATAGGCTACAACATATTCCCGGTCGCCGAGACCAGGCCGCTCCAGAGGATTTCCGAGTACGTGAGCATAGTCAAGAGCTACTGGGCCGGCGAGAAGCTGTCTTTCAAGGGGCGGTTCTTCACGGCTGAGAACCTGCAGTCGGACTTCAAGCCCGGACACCCCGTGCCGCTGTACATCGCTTCTCTCTCCCCGAAGACCCAGGCTTATGCCGGGTCCCGCGCCGACGGAGCCATCCTCTCACCAGCGATCTCCACGCCCGAGACTACCCGCGCGATGGTCGGAAACGTCGACGAAGGCGCGGCCGGCAGGAAAGTCGACAAGGCGTCTTATCTTCTCACCTCGGTCGACGAAGATGGCGAGAAGGCCCGCAATGTCATCAGGAATTTCTACTTCTTCCTCTACCAGCTCTCAGACGTGGTAAAGCCGGAAGTGCTCGAGGGCTACGGAGTCAGGGCCGAGGAGCTGGACGCGTTCAGGACGGCGTGGAAGAACCGCACGCCGGACGCGAACAGCCTCGTTCCGAATGCTGCCATCGATGCCCTCGCAGTGGCGGGGACCCCCAGCGAGGCGAAGAAGAGAGTGGAGGAGTACAGAAAGGCTGGCGTAGCGCTTCCCATCCTCATGCCGATTGGAAACGTTAATTATGCGATAGACTCGCTGGCGCCAGACTAAGCATGCCGCGCCCTTCCTTGGGTGAAAGGCTGGCCTTGTTCTTCAGGTTCACTAGGGTCCAGTTCCTTCCCGTCGTGTTCGCTCCCCTCCTTGTGGGGGCCGCAGCCTCTTGGTATGTCACTCATTCGATTAATTTCGTCCTTCTCCTGCTCCTATTCGCCGGGAGCGCGACTCTGCTGATTGCGTCGAACTCCATCGACGACGTGTACGACTACATTAACGGAGTGGACCAGGCCTCCGAACGGATGTTTCCAAAGTCGTTTCCAGGCTGGAAACCGATCCCCCGAGGGCTGATGTCCGTGAGCCAGGGCTTCGCGATATCGTTCGCCTTCTATTTCGTGAGCGTCTCCATCGGCGTCTATCTCGCTTTTGCTGTTGGCTGGATCGCGCTAGCAATAGCCGTACCCGGAGTCCTGCTCAGCTACTTCTACGTCGCGCCTCCGCTCAAGCTGGACTATCGGGGCCTTGGACTAGGGGAGCTGGCGATATTCTTCAGCTTTGGCCCGATCCCGGCGCTCGGCGCCTTCTACGTGCTGACTCGCGGACTCGCTGCCCTCCCGATCTTGGCCTCCATACCCTGTGGGATCCTGACAGTAGGTGTTCTCCTCACTCATGACATGATATTCTTTGACTCCTACAAGGAGGCAGGAAAGCGTTCCCTCACCGTCGTACTGGGCAGGGTCAGGGCCGAATGGCTCACATTCGCGCTTGCCGCGGCCGCTTATGGGTTCACTTTCGCCCTCGTCGCGGCCGGAGCACTTCCTCTCACTTGTGCGCTGGTCGTGCTAGCGCTCCCGGTGCTGTTGAGGAAAGGAATTCCAACGGGCAAGGAATCATCTCCTCCAGAGTACGGGCTGAGGACGCAGAACCTGTTCGTCCACAGCGTCGCCTTCAGCGTCCTCCTCGCGACAGGTCTGCTTATCTAAGGCTGAGCTTACTTTGTCAAAAACCACAATCAAGGCGGCGCGCCCTCGGCTCGCTACAGGGTTCCTAGTCGTGTTCGCCTCGATGGTGGCTCTGTTCCTGCTACCGTCGCAATACTTCATCGCGGCCACTTTCGGTTCGATGACATGCATGATAGTCGCAACCTATCTCCTCACTCGCTACTCCGGGCTGTTCAGGCCGAGAGTCGCGACCGTGGCGGTTGGGCTGGTCTCCGCCGCTGCGCTCTATCTTGTGTTCTATCTCGGCAACGCCGGTATCACCGCGGTCCATCCTCTCGGCATCAGCGCCTCTGCCGAAGGCTCGATCTATTCGCTTATCGCGTCCTCGTCGAACCCGCTCTACCTCCAGGTCGGGGTGCTCGCGTTCGACGCAGTCGGCTACGAGTCCTTCTTCAGGGGAGTCCTGCAGACAAGGCTGGAACCGAGGTTCGGCGCGCGCGCCCCGTTGCTTGTCGCTCTACTCGACGCCTCTGTCCACATCCTGACGCTTAACCCCCTCTGGGTCGTGACGACGTTCATCGCCGACGCGGTATGGGGCCTGACGTATCATTACACGAAAGACCTGACGTCAAACACCCTGAGCCACTTCGTCTGGGACATCGTGATCTTCATCGTCCTCCCGATTCACTGAGCCCCTCTGGAAGACTTTAATTGAGAAGCCCTTGTTCCGCACCCTTACTCGTTGAAGCTATTCTACCCTGAGCACAGGCGAGCGCTGGAGGTATTCTACGAGAAAGAGGCCGACAACTATTCGGGCCTCCTGGAGTCGCTGGCCGGGACCCTTGAGAAGGAGGTGGCCCCGTTCTCCGCGACCTTCGACGCGAACGCCGGGGGAATCGCAAAGGCAAGAAGACTACTATTCGAGCAGGGCCTGTGCAGGATGCCCTTCGAGTTCCACGGCGGCCTGTCGCTGCCCTTCGGCGTGTACTTACTCGCAATGGAACTGGCGGGCGCGGCGGACGCGCCGACCGCGATGAGCCTCGCGATACACAACACCGTCGCCGAAGGCATCTTCAGGTTCGGTAGTGATGACCAGCGGAAGACCGTATTCGGGGACCTCCTCTCCGGCCGAAAGCTCGCTTCCTTCTCGTTGACAGAACCCTCCTCGGGCTCGGACGCCCGGTCGATGCACACGACGGCCACGAAGGAGGGTTCGCATTACATCATCGACGGCACGAAGACCTTCATCACCAACGCCGGGGAGGCTGAGGTCTACTTCGTGCTCGCGCGGACCGAGAAGGGCCCTTCGGCGTTCCTCGTCGAGAGCTCGACACCTGGTCTGTCTGTCGGCGCAGACATACCGAAGCTCGGGATGAGGGGCTCGAGGACGGCGGAGGTGAGGCTCGATGGCTGCAGCGTCCCGGAAGGGAGCCTCGTCGGGGAGGACGGGCGAGGGCTAGACTACGTCAAGTCCATGCTGAACGGGAGCCGCATCGTCATGGGCTCGATCTGCGTAGGGATAGCGCTGACCTCGTACCAGAAGGGTCTCGCATACGCCAAGGAGCGGCGCCTCTTCGACAAGAAACTCTCGGACATGCAGGTCACCCGCGAGAAGGTAGCGAACATGCGCTCCGACATCACTTCCTCCCGCGTCATGTGCCTGTATGCCTCGAGACTGAAGGACCTCGGGAGCGAATACGCCTCGGAGGCCGCCCAGGCCAAGGTCCTCTCGACGGAGATGGCCACCCGCGTCTGCGACCAGGTGATCCAGCTCTTCGGAGGTTACGGGTACACGAACAGCGACGTCCACAGGCACTGGAGAGACGCCCGCCTCCTGACGATTGGGGAGGGCGCGTCCGAGGTCCTCAGAATGCTTATCGCCGCGAAGGAGCTCGGCGCATCGGGATGAACGTAGCCGTCTGCGTGAAGCACGCGATAGACGAAGGCGAGCTGAGGGCAGACCCGTCAGGTCGGCCCCAACTGCAGGGCGCGCAGGCTAAGATGAGCACCTTCGACCGGAACGCGGTCGAAGAGGCCCTCCGCGTGAGGGAGTCCAAGGGGGGCACCGTCACAGTGTTGAGCCTCGGGAGCCCGGACTGGAAGAAGAGCCTGAAGGAGGCCCTCGCGATGGGGTGCGACAGGGCGATAGCACTCTCGTCTCCCTCTGACCTGGACGCGCTCGCCACTTCCTACTACCTTTCCCGAGCGCTCCAGCAGAAGGGACCGTTCGACCTGGTCCTCCTCTCCGAAGGCGCTTCCGACACTTACAGCGGACTCGTCGGGCCGATGATTGCCGGCTGGATGGATGCACCGTTCATAGGCTACGCAAGGAAGGTCCAGGTGGAAGGAAGTAGCGTCGGGGCCGAGGTCTCTCTCGACGATAAGACCGAACGGGTGGACGCCGCGCTCCCTTGCGTGGTCTCGGTCGTGAGCGAGATCAACTCCCCAAGGTATCCTACGCTCCTGCAGATCATGCAGGCTTCAAAGAAGCCGATGGAGGAGCTCTCTGTCGACTCTCTCAGGGATGACCGCGCCCCCCAGGTAACGTTGAAGGTCCTCGACGTCGCGGCGCAGTCGGTCAACCGGAAGAAGGTCATTTACGAGGGACCCCCAGAGGAGAGCGCCCGGAAGCTGTTTGATGCCCTTCGGAAGGAGGGAGTGATTTGACCGACGTCCTGACCTTCTCGGACAGCCCGCAGCTCGCTGGCGAGCTCACTTCGGCGGCCGCGTCCATCGCCGCAGGAGCTGGGGGCACGGTCCTCTCGGTTGAGCTCGATAACGTCCGCGAAGGCGTCCCGCGCGGGCCGGTGCTTCTTCTCAAGTCTGCCAACCCGATCACGGGAGACGACTTGCGCATTGCATCAGCGGTGTCAGAAGCCTCAAAGCGGATGTCCAGCCCGATCATACTCATAGGCTCGACCAAGCTCGGTAGGATGGTTGCGGGGCGCCTTGCTGTGGCAGGGAGGATGTGCGCCCTTGCCGACGTTAGGGATCTGAAGCTAGATTCAGGGATGCTCACTGGAGTCCGGGACGTCTACGCCGGGAAGTTCAACGCGAAGGTGGGTTCCCCTCTTCCGTGCGTGGCTCTGGTCCCCCAGGGCGCCTACCCGTCGCCCGGCGGCTCGGCGGCGACGGTCGAGGAGTTGGTGGTGCCTGCAGTATCCTCCGGGGTGAGGCGTGTGCAGACCAAGCCCTCACAGACTTCGGCCTTGGACCTCAGGAGTGCCAAGGTGATAGTCGCCGCGGGAAGGGGTTTCAAGACCAAGGAGGACCTGGCCCTCGTTGAGAAGCTCGCCCGGGCACTCGGCGGAGCGATGGGCGCGTCGAGGCCGCTTTCTTCTGACCTGGGGTGGCTGGGCGAAGAATACCACATCGGGCTGACCGGGGTGTACGTCAGGCCCAACCTCTACCTCGCCATCGGAATCTCAGGCCAGCTGCAGCACGTAGCCGGGATCAAGGATTCGAAGGTCATCGCGGCGATCAACAAGGACAGGCAGGCGCCTATCTTCCAGGTGGCGGACTACGGAGTCGTAGGCGACCTCTATCAGGTAGTGCCCGCGCTTCTCAAGATTCTTGGGGCTGGCTGAGCTCAGCCTCAATCAGGCCTTCCGCCACTATCTCGGCGACGTCACGCACGCCCATCTTGGTCCCCGCGACCTTGGTTGAGTCTTCGAACATGGAAAGGCAGAATGGGCATTCGGTCGCGATGGTGGCCGCGCCGGTGCGTGATGCCTCCTCGGTCCTGATGCCGGCGATGCTGGTCTGCTGGGGGACTTTGTACCAGTAGTTCGAACCGCCTGCACCGCAGCAGAAGGTCTTATCCTTGTTCCTGTGCATCTCGTGCATCCGCGCCCCTGTGGCGGCCAGCGCCTCCCTGGGCTCATCGAATATGTTGTTGTACCTCGCGGCGTAGCAAGCGTCGTGCAGGGTCACCGAGACTTCCTTCACCCTCTCCGGGGCGACCTTGATCCTTCCTTCCCTGATCAGCTCCGAGATGAGCTGGGTATGGTGGACGACCTCGTAGTTCCCTCCGAACAGCGGATACTCGTTCTTGATCGAGTTGAAGCAGTGAGGGCATGTAGTCACTATCTTCTTGACCCCGTAAGCGTTCATCTTCTCTATGTTCTGGCCGGCGAGTTCCTGATACCTTCCCTCTTCCCCCAGACGGCGCGCCGGGTCTCCAGTGCACGCCTCCTCGCTGCCCAGGATCGCGAACGAGACCCCCGCGCTCTTCAGGATCTTGCCAAGAGACTTGGCGACATTCTGCGCCCTCTGGTCGAACGACGAGACGCACCCGACCCAATAGAGATACTCCGCCTTTGGATTGGTCGAGAACGTATCTACCCCGTTCTCCTTGGCCCAGTCTCCCCTTGACCGCGAGTCGAACCCGTAGGGGTTCTGACTCCGGGTGAGGTTCTGGAGCAGCGTCGCCTTTTCCTTGTCCAGCTTGCCCGCGTTGACGAGGCCGCGCCGCAGGTCGTAGACCAGGTCCACGTGTTTTACCGCCACGGGGCATGCATGCACGCACGCGCCGCACGATGTGCAGGACCACACCTCGTCCTCTGTGACTGAGGTCATCGGCTCGGCTGACTCGCCCTGCTCCTTCTGCAGCAGGTCCAGCTTTCTGACAAGGACCCTCGGCGAGAGTTGTCTCCCGGCGGCAGTGGCCGGGCACGCCGACTCGCAGGCGCCTATCTCGACGCACGAATTGTAGGACAGCTTCTCGAAGGGGGCGAACTCGGACAACTTGGTCGCACCCATCGTGACCTGGGATGCATCGACCTTCCCCTCCATCACCTCGCTCAGCCTGAATGGGAGCCTCATGCTCGGGAGGGGCATGTCGAAATTCTGGATCAGGTTGACCGACGGCTTGGTGTAATAGACGACGACCAGTCCGTTTCTAATTATGTTCAGGCCCGCGTCGACCGTCGCGAGACTCGGGAGCCAGCTCAGAACAAGCTCGGTGGTAGTCAAGGCGATGGCCAACATCAGGATGAGTTGCATCAGACTCGAAGCTCGTGAGAAGGCCTCATTCGTGTGTGCGAATTCCTTCTCGAAGCGCTTGCTCTGGATGTACCTTCGCAACCTCCATCCGAAAGCCGCCACAAGTCCCGCCACGAGCGGGACTGACAGGATAAGCAGCAGCGTGCGCAGGGCCGGAAAGACGAAGAAGATTGGGTCGAGGACCGCGATGAGGATTGAAAGTCCTATACCCAGTGCGATCGACACGTGCATGAGGAAGACGGGCTCAAGAGTGCTGACACGCCTCACCTCGTCTTTGGTCAACCGCGCCACGCGGCTGATGCTCAGCGTCGTCCCGGTCTTTCTGGAGAGCGCGGTCACAGATATCAGGACGGCAATGACGCTTGCAATGGAGAGCGCGTAGACAGTCAGGTATGCTGCTGTGAGCGACTCCAAAGAAGTCCGGATTTCATCGGGGTCTTGCGTCGCCTAATAATCTTGTCCCGGTCACGGAGCCTGTTGTTCGGGGTCCGTCGCTGCTTCCACGGCCTGAAGCGGCTCCTCCTGCTTGATCTCCCTCTTCCTGATGATCTTCCCACCGCCCGTCGGGAGCGCCCGCATCACGTCGTCAAGGCTGGTCGCGCCCAGCTCGTCGCCGTAGAGCTTCCTCAGCTCGAAAAGCACCCTCTTCGCCGTATCGGAGGCCTTCTCCCGGTTGGGGATGATGACTAGATAGGCACGGGAGGACTTCATCATTGCCTCCTCGGGGCCCGAGGCTATCCTGCCTTCGGCGTCCATCCCTATCGCCAACTCGACGGGGTTCTTGGTGACGAAGTTCTTCTTCCCCCTTATTGCGAAGGAGCCCCTCGCTAGATATTCGCCGCTGGGCGCGCTCCCGCTGACTTGGTCGGGCTCGACCCAGTAGGCGTCGGCAGCTGAGAGTCCTGTCTTCCACGCGCTGCTGAACGATGCCGTCGCCTGGCCCATCTGACGAACCTCGGCGGGCGTCTGCTCCTTCCCTTCCTTCAGGATGAAGAAGGGAGACCCGAACAGGTCTGCGTGGTAAGCGACATCCCCCTCCAGCATGTGCTTCTTCACCAGTATGGTGTTCGACTGCGCATCGCGCCCGCCGACCGCGAGCTTTCCCTCCGAGGTGAAGAACCACCGGAACTTCTGGTACCACTCCTTCCTCTCTCGTCTGACCGTCAGGACGGTCGGCTTGGGTATCGCCTTCTTCGCCCTCTTGAGGCGCGCCGCTAGCCCTCCTGAGACTTCCTCGATCTTCTTGACCTCCGCTTCCGCCGCCTTCGCTTCGTCGAACAGTGTCGACGATACGGCGGCATTCGAAGTCTGGGACTCGAGACGGGTGGACAACTTCGAGTCCAAAGAAGCGCCTGCTACGATTACCGACGCGTCCTCCCGCGAGGCCGCGCTCCGAACCTCACTTGCGAGCTGCCTGAGCTTCAGCGCGTTCTGCCTCAGGCCCTCGCTCTGCTGCTGCAGTCGGTGCATCGTTACCTCGATCTCCTTTGCCTGCCGGTCCTCTTTCTGGGGTTCGGTCTCCGCTTCCTCCTCGACAAGCAGGTTCGAGAACGCCTTGTCCATGAGCTGGCTGACGGTTGGCGCCGTCTCCACTACTGTGCCATGTACTGGCTGGACCACCATGAGTTCCAGGCCGCCCGGTCCCTCTATGAGCGAGGGGGCGGGGTGCTCCAGGCTTGCCAGCAGATTCTTTATCACGCGGGCTATCTCGGCGACCTTCTCATCGGACACAGGCGCGGGTTCCTCCTGCCCGAGTGAGACCTGTGCGAGTATCTCGTCCACGTACCTGCGGGGGAGAGAGAGCCCTCTGCCGAGCGCCCTGCCTACGGTCTTCTCCTTGGACATCGCTTCTTTCAGAGACTTTTCGTCGACATCCTCCAGCGAAGCGCGGCTCTGTGGGGGAGAGACGTAGGTCCTCCCTCTGCTCACCACCCTGTGCTGCCCCTTGAACTCCCTGAGCGTCAGTGTTATCCGCCCGTTCGCGTCTGTCAGTATGATGTTTCCGGGGGGCATCAGCTCCAGGATGAGCTGGAGGGCCTGCTCCCCGTTCACGAACCTGAGGAACAAGACCCTGTCCAGCCCCAGCTGGCTCACGCCCTCGAGCCTGAGCCTCTCCAGTTCTCTCCTCAGCGAAGTGGTGAACTCGCGAGTTACGCCGTGCGCGGGCTTCTCGGTGACCCAGGCCCCAAGGGTAGGCGACACGACAATGTCGGCGTCGCCGTCAGGACTCTTCATCCTGAAGACCTGGTTATCCCCGAGAGAGTGGATGCTAGAAACGTACCATCCGACGAACCTGGACAGTTCCCTTACGATGACCCTCATCTCCAGACCCGAGATCGGCGTGGTCTTTGTTGCGCTGGACATGGGAGCCGACTAGTCCGCCAAACCGTCCGGAATTATAACCTATGCACGCGGAGATGGAACGTTTTATTTAGCCCGTTCCGGGTGGTGAATTTCTCAATGGTACAGCGGGGACCGGACGGGTGCTAGTCCATGGCGATAACAAACTTTGACAAGATGTTCTGGCTGCGCGCTGTACTAGGCGTCGGCGTCGGGGCAGCTTCCGATTTGATTTTTGGAAGCACGTACGAGGGAGGGATACTTCTTGCGATTCTCGTCTACATCGGTACTTACTATCTGTTCAAGGGGGTTTGGGGAGAAAAGCTGGCGCCCGGGGATACACGTAAGCTGGTGACTACCGGGATGCCTTCGTTCATCCTGCTGTTCCTGTTCTTCTGGATACTACTGTTCACGCTTGGGGTGCAGTACTAGCTTCCTTGGGGGCCGGCCTGGTCTTGGCCCACTTGGTTATGGTCTGCAAGTATCCCTTGTCCATGTCGTCCATCGTATGAGTCTTGGGGATCCTCTCGGCGGCCCTGAGTATCTTCTGCGTGTCGGCCATCTTGTCGACGCTCTTGCTCTCTATCACGTTCAGGATGCCGTTGAGGGCCAGTAGCGCTCCCCTGCCGTACTCTGACGAGACGTCCGGAGCGAGGTGGTTGAGCTTCTGTCGCGCGTCCTCGGTCTCACCCTGAGCTATCAGGACCACGATGGCATCCACTTCTTCCCGAAGTTGACTCGTAGAAAGCATAACGACAGTGCCCTGTCGAACGAAGCATAAATGCTTAACATCGCCGCGGGCCTAAAACCAAAGAAGCGACCCGCGTTCCGAGAGGGAGGGCTATGTTCAGCCGGACTGGGCGTCCTTGATTGGGCCTAAAGACTATCAGGACTGCGACGCGTCGCCTCGAAAGCGACAGCTATCTCCTCGAGCAGCCTCGGCGCGCCGTTACCGAACAGTTCGTCGATTCTCGTGGCGAACCCCGAAAAGTCGCCGTCTGCGGCGTCACCCGCATACGATAACACGGCTATGGCAGAGAGCTCGCCCAGCGTGCCGTTGAGAGTGCCACGCACCACCGTGCCTAGCGCGTCACCGTGCGCCCCGTCACGATGAAGCCGGATCGCAAACGTCTGAGGTGATGTATCGAGCGCTCCGTGGTTGTTCCTCTCCCTCGCAATCCCGCCGCGGTGGGAACCGGGCGTCCGGAGATTCAACTTCAGTATTGAGCAGGACGGCAAGATAAGCGAATATGGAACAATGTTGGGGAAGAAGCGGTTCAAGGGGGGAGGCTCGCACCGGTGAGGCAGAGCCATCTGCGCTCATGTGTCTCGATCTCGTTGGCTAGACCTATTCAAGGCCGAGTTCGGTTATCCTCGTTCGGACCTCCCTTCCCTTCTCGTCGGGACGGGATGCCATAACGAACGTGCCGCTCCTCCTGAGGTAGAGGACCTTCTGCGCGTAATGCCTTACGGTCTCCCCACCGATGTCCACCTCCCTGTCGTTGCCGTCCGTCACTACCGAGGCCACCCTGTTCAGGACGATGACCGCTCTGTCGTGCAGGAAGGCGTCTCTGGAAAGCATGTTGAGGTAGACGCTGAGTGACGCTTGCCTCTTACCTGCCAACCTCGCTCCCGCGTGCTCGAGAGTGAAGTTCTTTGTCAGGGTGTCGACCACGACCATCTTGCAGTCGCCCAGAGAGTTGTCCCTCGCCAATGAAGAGATAGCCTCTGTCTGCCTCCTCGTGCTCTCTGCCCGCACGGCGTAGACTGCGGACAACACCTTCGACGGGTCCACCCCTCGACCGATGCATATCGACGCCAGCCTCTCCGGCCGGAACTGCCCCTCGGTGTCTATGAACGCGCATGCGAAACCCTTCGACACCAGCGAGATAGTAGACTGCATGGCGAGCTGGGTCTTGCCCGTGTTGCTTGCGCCGAATACTTCGACCAGCTCCCCGGTCTTGAATCCTCCCTCCAAGAGCCCGTCAATCGTGCTCGAGCCGGATGAGAAGGTCACTCGCGCGGAGTCCAGCTCGAGCGCCTTCCTCAGGGTGATCGGCCCGTCCGTTCTCTCGCGGGGTTCCGGCATCGGTTTCGCTGTAGCACCTCCGGCGCGCTATTCTGTTAAGTGTTCGGCGCCTGCGAAGCAGCCCACAATTCCCGACGCTACTACGTTCTCCCTCTCCTTCATAATAGAAGAGAATAGCTTTTTATTCTTAAGGAAAACGAGTGTGAAAAGCTTTCCAGTGAACTCAACCCCGCAACCGTCCAAAAAACCGTTGAGTGTTCTTCAGAAGTCTATCAGCCGCAACGCGTCGATAAGGCTGAAGAATGAGATCGAGTACAGAGGCAAGGTCTCGAACGTCGACCCATACATGAACGTGATCTTGACCGACGCAGAGGAGTACGAAAACGGGAAGCTCTCTGCCAACTACGGTAAGGTCGTCATCCGGGGGAACAACGTCCTCTACATCCGCCTTGACGCTACCCTCTGAGGGTGTTTGAGATTGGCGCGATCACTTCACGTCGAAGCACTGCGCGACTGCGTCTCGGACCTCGAGGTCGAGATAGTCGAGAGGAAGGGCATAGGCCATCCTGATAGCATAATCGACGGAGCTTGCGAGGCAGTTTCAATAGCGCTTTCAAATTATTATCTTGACAACTTCGGTGCCATCCTGCACCACAACGTCGACAAGGGCCTGCTGGTGGGCGGCAAGTCGAACGCCGTCTTCGGGGGAGGAAAGGTCATCGACCCGATCTACATCCTGGTCGCGGGACGCGCGACCGATATGGTCCCGTTCAAAGGGAAGAACGTCAAGGTCCCCGTAGAGAAGATATCCAAGGAGGCAATCTCGGAATATATCGAGGACACCATGCGCTTCCTCAAGCCGGAAAAGCACCTCCGGCTCGAGACGATGATCCGGCAGGGGTCGCCTGACCTCATCTCGGTCTTCTTGAGAAAGAAAGAGATGCCGGTAGCGAACGACACCTCGGTGGGCGTCGGGTTCGCCCCCCTGTCCCCGACCGAGAGCGCGGTCATGGGGGTAGAGCAGCTGCTCAACAGTCCCGATTTCAAGAAGAAATATCCGGAGGTGGGAGAGGACGTCAAGGTGATGGGTCTGCGCGTAAAGGACAAGCTGAACATCACCGTGGCGGCGGCGATGGTTAGCGGTAAGATACCTGACGCATCGCACTACGAGAGCGTCATCACGGACGTCAGGAATCGCGTCGAGGACTTCCTCTCCAAGGGGAGCCTTCAGACATCGCTCAAGCTAAACAGCGGCGACGACCCCAAGAGGGGCAGCTACTACCTCACTGTCACAGGTACGTCGGCGGAGCAGGGCGACGACGGCAACACAGGAAGAGGCAACAGGGTGAACGGCCTGATCTCGCCTATGAGGCAGTATTCCATGGAGGCGACTGCTGGCAAGAACCCGGTCAACCACACTGGTAAGCTCTTCAACGCGGTCGCGATCCTCGCAGCCGACAGGATCACAAAGGAGGTTCCGGGCGTGAGGGAGGCGTACGTCAGGATACTCAGCAGGATTGGCAGCCCCATCGACCAGCCCCAGATAGCAAGCGCGGCAGTCGTGCTCGAGAAAGGAAAATCGTTCTCAAAAGTCCAGCCTGAAGTTCAGGCCGTGCTGGACGAGTCGCTCGCTGACATCAGGAATGTCACGCAGTTGATTCTGGCAGAGAAGATAATCCTCTTCTAGAATCCGAAGTCCGCGACCCCTGAACGTATTCGAGAGCCTCTTCGAGGTCGGCGTCTAGGCCGTACGCCCTTGAGAAAAACCTCAGGACCGTTTCTACGTCGTGCCGCAGGAGCTCCTTTGCGTTCGGGTGTGTCGGTGGCACCCACTGTGGCCAGTCTATGAGCCACACCCGTCTGCCGTCAGTCAGGATGTTGTACTCGCTCAGGTCCCCGCTTATCATCTTGGCCTTTGTGTATGCATCCCTCACCGTCTCGAGGATGGTCATGAGGAGACCTTCGGGGTCGTCGAGGTCCGGCCTGTTTGTGAGCCGGACGCCGGGTAGCTCTTGCAGAAGGATGGTATGCCTGTCCCTGTCGATGGCCTTTGGCACGTTCGGAGTTATCTTCGACAGCTTGTTGAGGGCCGCGAACTCGTGCTTCGCAGCGTTGTAATTGCTAGAGACCCATGTGTTCGTCTCAGACTTGCCACGGGCCCTCTTCCTCCTCACATCCCTGAAGCTGGTCCTGCCGAGCCTGTACAACTTCAGCGCGTAGAGCTCGCTCCTCGGCGAAAGGACCTCGTAGACGTCGGATTCCTTCCCTTTTGCGATGAGCTTCCCGAGCGACATGGCATAGTCCAGGTCGGCGTAGTGCTTGAGCGCAAGCATGTCCATGGCCGGAGCGTAGAGGATGTAGTTCTCTCCCGAAATTCCCACGAGCTTTCTCTTCCTCAGTTCTTCAAGCGCGAACTTGACCCTCTCGCGCGGCTGTCCGCTCAGCCTGACGATGGCATCGAAGTTTGTGCTTCTGCCCATGATGGTGGCCTTTTCAAGCCCCTTGAGGGCTCCCCACTCTTCATCCTTCAGGAGCTTGATCTGTGAAGCAGCAACATCGACGGTCGACAGGGAGAATCTTCCGTATCTGCTCCGGGCCTCTTGGTTAAGGGTTTAGCGCTCGCGGGAGGAGCAGCACAGCGGTTATTATGCGGCTATTCTGACAACCCGTGAGGTCTGTCACACCAGATGGACACGAGCTTTGCGCGACGCGCCAGCACAGTAATGGGGATAATTTCTCTCGCAGGCTTGCTGGTCTCGACGCTGGTGGGTTGTTACCTGTATCTCGTCTGGTCCTCGACGCCAAGCATCGACAGGGTGCTCGTTCAACCGTACGAGAATTTCATGCTCTATTACGACCACTATGACTGGGTGGCTGCCCCGTTCCTGCAGGCCTTCAGGGTCGCCTCGCTCTTCGCGGTGCTCCTCGGCGTATCCCGCTTGTTGCCCCGGATGGCGCATTCATGGAAGGTCTGGGTCCCTGGAATAGTGTTCTTCTTCTCGATCCAGGTCACGGTATTCAATGCTGTCGTGAACGACATGACGGCAGACAACTGGCTCTTCGACGTTTACCTCGGGATGAGCTGGTTCGAGCCGTGGCTTGTCAGCACGCTCGGCCGCATCGGACCCGGGTTGACAAGCACTGGTGGAGAGGCTCTCGCGGCGTTTCTCTTCGCGGCAGTAGCCTTGTTCGCAGCGAGGAGCTCCCAGGGACCATGGAAGGCTCTGGTCGAGACGTGCCTGTTCGCGTCCGGAGCGCTGTTCCTGTTCGAGTTGGGCATTCTGGAATACAAGCCAGAGTGGTGGAATTACCAGGTGAGCCAAGTGCAGTCAGGCATCGGCCTCCAGTGGTTCACGAACCCGATGCTCTATTCATTGACAGCGTTCTCCGCCCCATTCTTAACCGCCGTCAGGCTGGCCATGTGGAGGCTCGGCAGTTCCGAGCGGTCTGCTTCCCTCCTCAAGGAACGGGAAACTACGTAGAGCGATCGATCAGGTTCTGCTCGCAGGATTGGGAAGTCTCATCTGAAGCCGAGTCTTCTAAACGCTGGGCGCGCTGCATAGATGATTGCCAGGGCTATGGGTATGTAGGCAAGGTCAATCATCGTGAAGAAATCGGGCGAGGCCGCTACAATACCGCTGTAGAGGCTCTCAGGGCTCCCATACTGGAACAAGCCGTACGTGTAGAACAGGGCGTCAGAGACAAAGAACGCGACCGTCTCGAATACGGTTGCGATGACCATGGAGGCGATGAGCCAGCGCGTCCCTTTCTTTGCTGCCCAGCCGACTATCAGCGCCTCAGGAGCACGCGCCCAGACTATCCCGAAAGGATAGATTGGGGAGCCGCCGCCCTTGAAAGCGACGTTGAAAGTCTCGCCGATGAACCCTCCGATGGCCGTCGCAGAGAACGCCGTCCACCTATCGGAGAGAGCGCTGAGGGCAAGGTACACCGCCGGTGCCCATGTAATTTCATACAGAGGTGCCGGCAAAGGAATCGACAGGATAGTCCCAACGGCAATGAGAGCTGAGAAGACCGACACGACGGCGAGCTTCACCGATGCTTGTACTGAAGCTGCACTGATCTGACTGCTCTCCTTGGGTTCGACCGGATCCACGCACGGCGCCGAACTCAACTAGGTTATAAGTGACTTCACAAGTGACTTATTGCGTGCACCCGCCCTGCGAGATGATGGTCGACTCGTTCCTTCCCGCGATGAGGGAGGCGGTGGCGAAGAAGCTCCACGAAGAGGGATATTCACAGGGGAAGATCGCCGCGCTCCTTGGTGTGACTCAGGCGTCGGTCAGTCTCTATCTGAAGACGACAGGCCGGTCCCACCTCCTGCTTGGACGTCTCGGCATATCCGAGGAGCAGGGTTCGGTTTACGCATCTCTCCTTGCTGAGGACTTGAAGAAGAGCCCCGTGTATGCAGTAAACACGCTCTATTCTCTGTGGTCTGACGCCCTAGGGAGGGGTGCCTTGTGCGAAGCCCACCGCGGCGAATACCCGACGCTCGCTCAGTGCTCGATGTGCGTTGTCAAGTTTGGGCCGCAGCTGGAGCCTAGCGGGGACGCTGTCGAGCAGGTCGCGACCGCCGTAAAGAAATTGGAAGGCTCGTCGGCGTTTGTCTCAGTCATGCCAGAGGTGTCGGTCAACATCGCCTACGCTCCCGAAGGCGCCAAGTCGGCTCAGGACGTCGTGGCCGTCCCGGGGCGGATCGTGAAGGTGAAGGGGATGCCTCGGTCCTTCATGAGGCCGGAGTACGGCGCGTCGACGCACGTCGCAAACGTGCTCCTAGCCGTACTGTCCAGTGATAGTTCCAGAAGGGCGGCGATGAATATCAGGTACGATGCAAAACTCGATTCTGTCGTCCGCAAGATGAAGCTCAACGTGCTCCGAGTAAAGGGAGGCCCTCAGATGGTCGATGGCCTCAGAGCTTCGCTCACGGCCTTAACTGGTCCGGTCGACGCGATTGTAGACCCTGGTGGACCTGGGAGCGAGCCTAGTCTCTACCTGTTCGGCGAAGATTCCATGGTCGTCGCGGAATTAGGTCTCAGGGTGGCCCGGTCCTACGCAGCTTCGCGTTAAGCCGTGACCCTTAGTTTCTTACCATTCTTGGCGTCCGCGATCGCCGCTCTCATGAAAGCGACGAAGATCGGCTCGGGTGCCTCGGGCCTGCTGACGTATTCGGGGTGGAACTGCGTGCCCATGTAGAACGGATGGCCCGGTATCTCCAGAATCTCCGCCCTCCTGCCGCCGTCGCTGAACGCTGAGAAGCGCATGCCCGCCTTCTCGAACCTGTCCATGTAGCTCTGGTTAAGCTCAAAACGATGCCTGTGCCTCCCTCGGATGACGTCCTTCCCGTAGACTTCGTACGCCAAGCTCGGCCTCTTGACAGAGATGTCGTGACCGCCAAGTCTCATCGTGCCGCCCAGGTTGGCGATGTCCCTCTGTTCGGGTAGGAGGTCTATCACGGGGTCAGGAGTCTCGGGGTTGTTCTCGGTCGAGTTGGCGCCTTTTAGACCGAGCACATTGCGCGCGAACGAGACGATCGACAGCTGGAACCCGAAGCACAGGCCCAGTAGAGGTCTCCCGCTTTCCCTGGCATAGTTGGCCGCTGTTATCTTGCCCTCCGTCCCTCTCTTGCCGTATCCCTGCGGGAGCACAATTCCGTTGACGGCATCGAGCGCATGGAGTCTCGGTGATGGCCCCTCAAAGTCCTCCGACTCGATCCATCTAATGTCGACCCCGACGCCGTTGGCCGCTGCGGCGTGGTGGAGGGCGTGGTTTACGCTGACATAGCTGTCCATCAGCGTCACGTACTTGCCGACCATCCCGATCGTCACGACGTCCTTGAGGCCCGAGAACCTCGACGCCACCCTGTCCCAGGCTGCCAGGTTGGTCTTCCTGGTCTTGAGGCGGAGGTGGTTCGAAACAGGCCCCAGTATCCCTTCGTTGTAGAGCGCCTCCGGGACTTGGTAGATGCTGTCGACATCGGGGTTGGAAATCACACTGTCGAGCTGGACGCTCGTGAATAGCGCTATCTTCTCGCGCGCGTCTTTCGGCAGGGATTTGGTCCCCCTGACAATCACCAAGTCGGGCTGGATCCCGATCCTGCGGAGTTCCTGGACGCTGTGCTGTGTGGGCTTGGTCTTCATCTCGCCCACGACGTCTATCTGTGGCGCGAGCGTGACGTGGATGAAGTAGGTGCTGTCGAGGCCGTCTTCGAGCCTCATCTGCCTGAAGGCCTCGATGAAAGGCTGGCTCTCGATGTCGCCGACCGTCCCGCCGCATTCGATTACCATGACGTCCGCCCCGCTCTTCCTCCCCAGCTCCCTGATCCTCCTCTTGATCTCGTCGGTAACGTGGGGGATAATCTGGACGCACTTGCCGAGGTACTTGCCCTTCCTCTCGTCCTCGATGACCTTCCTGTAGACCTGGCCGGTGGTGATGTTGTTCTCCTTGCTCAGGTCTTCATTAAGGAACCTCTCGTAGTTGCCGATGTCCATGTCGGTCTCTCCCCCGTCGTCCGTGACGAAGACCTCTCCATGGGCGATTGGGTTCATAGTCCCGGCGTCGAAGTTCAGGTATGGGTCGACCTTCACGCAGGTCACATTGACCGACGACAGCTGCAGGAGCTTGGCGAGCGAGGATGTCGTAATGCCCTTGCCCAGCCCCGACATCACCCCGCCCGTGACGAAGACATACTTTGGCTTGTTTTGGGCTGCTAGAGTAGGACGCTTTTCCTTACCGGCTGTGGGCAAGTTTTTCGCTTAGACGAGCCGAAAAATAAACCTATTGGCACTATAGCCTATGCTACCCCGGCTGTGAGCCGGAACTGATTCTGAAACGGGGCCGGGGGGATGCCCTGGGGCGCCTATCTTCTGCCGAATTTTCTACGGCTGCCGGCGACCTGGACGCAAACTGGGCACTCGAATTGACCTGGAGCTACTTCGTTCAGCCTGATCTTGTGCGTATTGCATAAAGTCCGTTCAGTAATTGGTTCTTCTCTAGACACGATAAAATCAGTAATGGGGGTGCCTTTATGGGTTTGCACTGAAGGTGCGATAGATTCGAGCACGGGCGTTTTGCGCTCTCTTTTATAGGTCGTCGTTCTGAAGTCGTTTTTGACATGACCAAGGAAGAGAAGCAGGAAGAAGAGCGGGCCAAGTTCTATACCAGCCCGACAGTGATCCGGCACCTTAAGATTCACGGGATTCCAAAGAGTAAACAGGCGTTCAAGGACATGGTAGCATCCGGAAGCACCGACAAGCTGGACAGCGCCAAGGGTAAGGAGCTCATTTCCAGCCTGGGCATGATCACCTTCAGGGACCACACTCAGCAGATCAACATAATGGACAAGCTCAACGGCAAGACCATTTCGACGATACCGAAGTAGCTCGAAAAACGCTCGGCAAGCCCGAAAACGAGCTTCTTGCGGACTGGCTGGCTCCTCCCTCGGCGTCGCGATACGGGTTAAAATCCGAGAATTAGTTGTATTTATATACAACCTCCCGGGCAGATGGCTTCTTCGGGTTTATAGTTCATCGTGTCGAACACATATAGACAGGATTCTGCAAGAGAAACGAAGATAGAGCGGGCACCTGACAGGTGTCCTCGTTGCGGCCGGGCGTCCATGAGGAACGATTCCTCACGTGGCGAGATATACTGCAGCAAGTGCGGCTTTGTGGTCCGAGAGAAGACGGTCGAGACCGGGCCCGAATGGCGGTCATTCTCCAACGAGGATAAGGACGAAAGGAGCAGAACTGGACTTCCTACCTCCATTGCGATGCACGACATGGGCCTCGCAACCACGATCGGTGGCGAGAACAGGGACGCCGCTGGCAAGTCTCTTAGCGGCTCCATGAAGTCGAGCATGGAGAGGATGAGGACTTGGGACAGGAGGAGCCAGGTTCACGAGTCCGCGGACAGGAACCTGAGGCAGGCTTTCAGCGAGCTCAGAAGGTTATCCGAGAAGCTATCGGTATCAGAATCAGTTACTGAGAAGGCCGCATACATCTACAGGAAGGCGTTGGAAAGGAGTCTCGTGAGGGGAAGGTCCATCACCATGATCCTCGCCGCTTCACTGTATGCCGCATGCAGGGACAGGGACGTGCCCAGGACCCTGAAGGACGTAGCCGCTGCTAGCAATGTCAAGAAGAAGGACATTGCGAGGTCGTACAGGCTTCTGGTCAAGGAGATGGACATGAAGATGCCCGTCGTCAACCCAGCAAGGTGCGTTACCAAGATCGCTTCGAAGGCGAACGTAAGCGAGAAGACCCAGAGGAGGGCGCTACAGATACTCCTCAAGGCCGAGGAAGCGAGGGTCTCCGCTGGTAAGGACCCGATGGGCCTCTCGGCGTCTGCCATCTATGTGGCGTGTACGCTCGAAGGAGAGAACATCACCCAGAGAGACATCGCGGAAGCTGCGGGAGTGACAGAGGTTACGATCCGCAACCGCTACAAGGGCCTAAGGTCCGCTCTCGGCATCTGATTCCCCAGACGCAAGATCCAAACTTACCGCGCCGAGGATCGAGGGAAAAAGAAAACCGTCTTGCCTGAGGGCTCACCGTAGACCTACGTGGTCTGTCTCCGATATTGCTTCCGTGCGTAATCTGTTCGGTGTTCGGCAAGAACACCTGTTCTGCTTTCATGAACGGCGCCGCGAGAGGCGCGTTCGCTCTGTTAGGATTAATATGGCAAGAAGACCATATGTATCGAGACACCTTGAAGACATGGCAGGCGATTGGGACGATAGCGGTAGTGGCCCTAGCGCTCGGCCTTGCGCTGGTCGTGCCGGCTAGCACTGGTACTACGACGACGGCAACAACGAGCAGTGCGGCCAGCGCCGGGTCCACCGGCGCGAATGGACTACTTCTAGGGTTCTCGGTGAACGTCACCTCGATATCCCAGGGTCAGCACTTTGGTATGACGATAAGCGAGTTCAACACTCTATCGAGGACCAACAACGTCTCTGAAGCGTCGGCATGGGTGGTTCAGGGGTCGACCCAGGCCTGTCCGGACGGGTTCTATCCTTTCGGCGTGTCGGTGTTCCAGGGTCACTACGCTGAGAACAACGTCACAATGGTTACTCCGCTTCAGATATTCCCGATCACCCCGTGCCCCATGTTCGTCAGGTTGATCACCGGATACGTGTTTCAGCCACTGAGCCTCAATGCTTCCGTCCTGCCCGGCAGCAGCAATCAGACGACAGCGATGCAGGCGCTCGTGACCGTCGGGACGAACTACACCGGCTTCCCGGGACAAGGGCAGCCGCTCCCAGCCGGGGCTTACACCCTCGTCGCCAGCGACGAATGGGGGAACCTGGCATTCCTGTACGTCTCAGTCCAGTAGTTGGGCACCATTAATAGTGGAGTCCGCCGAGAACGTCCCGTTGAGCGGGACCTGTTGAAGACGACCCACCGCATCGTGTATGGGGACTCGGCCCGCGCCCTCCGGGAACTGCCGAGGAACTCCATCGACCTGGTGGTCACATCTCCACCTTATCCGATGATAGAGATGTGGGACGATTTGTTCGCGCAGCTCGATCCGCGAGTAGCGCGGCTACTGAGCAGTAGCGAAGGCGACCTCGCACACGAGGCGATGCACCACACGCTCGACAAGGTGTGGAAGTCCGCGGACTCCAGGATGAAGAAGGGCGGCGCGATGTGCGTCAATATCGGCGACGCGACCCGGACGCTGGGAGGGTCGTTCAGGGTCTACGCCAACCATTCGCGGGTCTCGCGCACGCTATTCGGACTCGGCTATCACGCCCTTCCGGAGATACTTTGGCGAAAACAGTCGAACAAGCCCAACAAGTTCATGGGTTCGGGGATGCTCCCGCCCGGAGCATACGTCACTCAGGAGCACGAGTACATCCTGCTGTTCAGGAAGGGGGAGAAGAGGGAGTTTGCGAGCGCTGCCGAACAGGTCAACAGGCGAAGGAGCGCGTTCTTCTGGGAAGAGAGGAACCGATGGTTCTCAGACATCTGGGAAGACCTGAAGGGAGAGAGGCAGGCAATGAAGGGGAAAGGACCGCGTGGACGCAGCGCGGCCTACCCGTTTGAACTCGCCTACAGGCTGGTCTCGATGTTCTCGGTCCGGGGCGACACCGTCGTCGACCCTTTCTCGGGGACCGGGGTCACGATGCTGGCCGCCATGGCGTCCGGCAGGAACAGCATATGCGTAGAGATAGACCCAGAATTCCGGGAACTCGTAGAGTCGAGCATATCGGGTGTCCTCAAGATGGCGAACGAGTACAACAGGGAGAGGTTGCGCAAGCACATGGAGTTGGCCAGGAGGAACCCGGCCATGAAACACGTGAACGACGTCCACGGATTCCCCGTGATGACCAAGCAGGAGAAGTCTCTGGAAGTACCTATGGTCAGGTCAGTCGAGAAGGTGGCACTGGACACGTTCGAGGTGGAATACTCGGACATGCCCGTGCGGCTGGATTAGACCCCCAAGGGTCATCCCGCGAGTTCAGCTGGCGCACCACGCTCAGATTGAAGTGGAAAATAGGGCAATAGACTATAAGGGAGTGTAATAACGCAATATCATCTAATAGTGATCTATTGAGTCAACAGCAAGTTCAGCTTAAGGTTCTCGAAGCGTACACCCGCGATGTAGGCAGAGGCGTAGCCAGGATGGACTATGACGCGATGGACACGCTGGACGCCTCTACAGGTGACGTTGTCGAGATTAACGGGAAGAGACGCACGGTTGCAAAGTGCCTTCCGCTCTACCCATCCGATGAGGGGAGGGGAGTCGTGAGGATAGACGGTCTGATCAGGAACAATGCCGGCATCGCAATCGGGGACGTCGTGGTCGTCAAGCTGATCAAGGCGCCGCCCGCGGACAAGATTGTAGTGGCGCCACTCGAAGCGGTGCCCCCCATCGACGAGAGGTACCTGGCGGACGCACTCGAGAGCATACCGGTCACCAAGGGAGACAACGTAATGGTTCCCTATTTCGGAGGAAGGCTGACGTTCCAGGTGGTAGGAATCAGCCCGTCGGTCGAAGCAGCGCTCATAACCCAGAGGACTGCCTTTGTAATCTCTGAGAAACGCGAGACCGCGAGGGGCGTCTCTCAGGTGGCGTACGAGGATATTGGCGGGATCAAGGACGAGATAAGGAAGGTCAGGGAGACCATCGAGCTGCCGCTGAGACACCCAGAGCTCTTCGAGAAGCTGGGAGTGGAGGCGCCGAAGGGAGTTCTCCTCTATGGACCTCCGGGAACCGGTAAGACACTGCTCGCAAAGGCCGTAGCCAACGAGAGCAGCGCTCACTTCATACCGATAGGCGGTCCCGAGATAATGAGCAAGTTCTACGGCGAGTCTGAGGCCAGGCTCAGGGAGATCTTCAAGGAAGCCAAGGAAAAGGCACCCACCATAGTGTTCATCGACGAAATCGACTCGATAGCTCCCAAAAGGGAAGAGGTCACGGGAGAGGTCGAGCGCAGGGTGGTCAGCCAGCTGCTTTCACTGATGGACGGGCTGGAAGGAAGAGGCAAGGTCATCGTGATCGCTGCGACCAACAGGCCGAACGCGCTGGACCCCGCTCTGAGGAGACCAGGCAGGTTCGACCGTGAGATCGAGATCAAAGTACCAGACAAGAAGGGGCGTTTCGAGATACTCCAGATCCACACGAGACACATGCCGCTTCTGCAGGATGTGGACTTGGAGAAGCTGGCGTCGATCACGCACGGCTTTGTGGGCGCAGACCTGGAATACCTCTGCAAAGAGGCGGCCATGAAGACGCTCAGAAGGATGCTGCCAGAACTCAAGCTGGAGGAAGAGAGACTCAGCCCGGAGACGCTGGACAAGCTTATTGTCACTGGGGCCGACTTCGACAACGCGCTCAAGGAGATCGTACCGTCCGCTATGCGAGAAGTCTACCTCGAGTCGCCCGACGTCAAGTGGTCGGAGATAGGAGGCCTGGAGAGCGTCAAGAAAGAGCTGCAAGAGGCCGTCGAGTGGCCACTGAAATTCCCGGACCTGTACAAGGCGATAGGCTACAACATGCCGAAGGGAGTGCTGCTGTTCGGGCCATCCGGCACCGGTAAGACCATGCTAGCAAAGGCCGTCGCGACTGAGAGCGAGGCGAACTTCATCAGCGTGAGAGGTCCGGAGTTGCTGAGCAAGTGGGTCGGAGAGTCCGAGAGAGGCATGCGCGAGGTCTTCAGAAGGGCGAGGCAGGCCGCGCCGTGCGTGATCTTCTTCGACGAGATCGACGCCATAGCGCCTACGAGAGGGATGGGAGGCGACGGGAATGTGACCGAGAGGGTGGTCAGCCAGCTCCTCACCGAGCTCGACGGCATCCAGTCTCTTCAGGGAGTCGTGGTGCTCGCCGCTACCAACAGGGTGGACATGATCGACCCGTCCCTCGTGAGACCAGGCAGGTTCGACAAGATAATCGCCATACCGCTACCCGACAAGGAATCGAGGAAACAGATACTGGCGATACAGCTGAAGGGGAAGCCGATCTCGAAGGACGTCGACGCGGGCACCCTGGTCGACCTCACCGAAGGGTTCAGCGGCGCCGACCTGACCTCGATGGTAAACACGGCGGTCTCCATCGTGCTCCAGGACTACATAGCAAAGTACCCGAAGCCGGAGGATGCGAAGAAACACCTCGGCGAGCCGATAGTGACCTACGAGAACTTCCAGGAAGCCGCAAAGAAGGTCAGGGCGTCCAAAGACAACAACCCGATGCACAAGGTCGCAGTCCCGTACAGATAGAGAGTATCGCAGAAGTTACGCGCCTAAGCAACGTCGGGTCCCGAACGGTCTATGGGTCGAGCTTCCAGTGCTTTCTGTACGAGCGTTCGAACATGGAGGGGGAGACGAACTTCTTTAGTGTCACATACCTCTTCTCCCTCCCGACGATGTATTCCAGCCTCGGCCGGGGGGCCTGCGCGACCTTCAGTATTTGAAGTGCGACCGCCGAAGGCTCCGGCCCGGCATCGAAGTCCTTGATGAGCTGGGCCACCGCCCTCTCGCGTTCCCCGTCGTAGTCGTCTATCTTCTCGGCTGTCGTCTTTCTTTGGTTCGATAGGTTCGTCCTGTAGAATCCAGGCTCGACCACCGAGACGCTGATGCCGAGGGACTTGACCTCGAGCCTGAGCGCGTCAGAGAACGCTAGCAAGGCCGCTTTGCCTACTGCGTAGTATCCCTCGAAGGGAACCGGCATCTTGGCCGCTATCGAGCCGACGTTGATTATCCTGCCACTTTTCTGGTTCCTCATAGTCGGGAGGACAGCCTTTGTCACTCTGACTGCGCCGAAGAAATTTGTCTCGAGGTGCGCTTTGGCCTCCTCCATCGATGTCTCCTCGATTCCCCCTGTGAGTGCCGTCCCCGCGTTGTTGACGAGCACGTCTATGCGTCCTTCCAAGCCGAGGAGCGACGCGACGCACGCGGCCACGGATTCGTCCGAATCGACTTCAAGTGCGAGCATCTTCACCTTCCCGTCTCTATCCGACTGCGGTCTCCTGCTCGTTCCATAGGTCTTGTACCCACGGTTTGCAAACAAGGCTGCGGCGTCCTTGCCGAACCCCGAAGAGGCACCCGTTATCAGGACGACCTTCGATTCAGGCATATGTAGTCGGGTGGTCAATGCCGTCTTAACCTTTCGAGGTGCTCCCCTGTATCTGCGCATCCGCGAACCTGTATGTCGGCAGGGAGAGGTCGGAGATGTCCACGAACGTCTTCGAGATTCTCTCGAGCATGCTCAGCAGGTCCACGACGAGCCGGGTCGAGACGCCCCTTGTCTCCGTTATCGCCCTGATGGCCTTGTCGACCCTCTGCTTCATCGTATCGATCTCAAGATAGCCGCTCCTGCTGCGCCCCTGCTTTCTTTCGAGGAAGGTCCTGACCGCGACCTCCTCCATCTCCTCAAGGACCCTGAAAACCTCAGAGATCTCCTTCGCAGCCTCTCCGGCCGGAGGCTCAGCCGACGCCCGCTTGGAGAACTCCGCTATCGTGTCCCCCAGTCCCTCCAGGAAACTCGCGAGCACCCTGTAGTCGAGGCACTCCACGGGGGTGAGGCCATACCTCTGGGCCAGTTCCGGGTCGATGGTCGCCGTCCTTATAGCGCGCACCAGCAGGAAGTAGAGGCGGTCGACCTCGTCGTCCCTCTCCGCAATGAGCGCCATGACCTTAGGGTCCTCATCGCGAAGGGCTTCCCGTGCATCTTTCAGCATGCCCCGCGTCAGGCTCCCCATCCTGCGCACGATTTTCTCCGGGTCAAGCGTCGACGGTTCCAAGAGGAACTGCAGAGTGAGGCTCTTCGAGTCCTCGTCCATTATCTCCAGGCCCACCAGCCTTCGGATCATTCCCTTGATCCTATCCCTGTCTTCCCTGCCGATTACCTTGGCACCTTCAACTCTGATCACGTTGCTGCCGATGAGGTAGGCGCCCGTCAGGTCATTGATAACGTAGGAGAGGTTCTCCCTCGGATACTCTACGACAGTGGTCTTCGTGTCCTGGACTTCGGGCCCGACAGGGCTGACCATCAGCCTGCCCGGCGAAATCTCCTCGACTATCACCGAGGAGCCCCTGGTGACATTGTTCCTGACTGCCCATTCTTTGGGCAGCGAAATCAGAACCGTTCCCCCGCCCATCTCAAGGACCTTCCTTGTGTCCATGGAAATATAGAGTTCTCTATATTATTTATAGGTTGTCTTGATATGCAGTAAGGGGGCGCGCTGTCCCGTTATCTGAACCAATGAGACGCGCACCGAAAGGCAGACAGATGAGCAAGCGAGAACCGCTCAAGGAGATAAAATCCTCGCGCGGAAGGGAACTGGAGGGCAAGAGGATAGTCCTGGCAGTGACCGGAAGCGTCGCGTCGGTGGAGACGCCGCAGCTGGCGCGCGAGCTCATCAGGCACGGGGCCGAAGTCGTGGCTGTCATGTCGCCCGCTGCCGAGAAATTAATCGGGTCCGACCTTCTCGAGTGGGCAACCGGGAACCCGGTCATCCGTGAACTGACCGGAAAGACAGAACACGTGAGGTTTGTTGGCGAGTCTCCTGAAAAGGCTGACCTGCTTCTCGTGGCGCCTTGCACGGCCAACACCATTTCGAAGATGGCCCTCGGGATAGACGACACACCGGTCACGACCTTCGCCTCGATGGCAATCGGGAACGGCGTGCCGGTGCTGGTATGTCCGGCAGCGCACGAGCCCATGTACCGGAACCCAGCCGTCACAGAGAACATCAAACGGTTGAAGGAGCTTGGAGTAGGGATCGTTGAGCCCAGAATCGAAGAGGGGAAGGCGAAGATTGCCCACAGAGAGACGATAGTCTCGGCGGTCCTGAGGCTCTTGGCGGTGAGAGACCTGGAGGGGAGGAGTATCCTGGTCTCCGGAGGCCCCACCGCTGAGTTCATCGACCCCGTGAGAGTGATAACGAACCTCAGCTCGGGGAAGACCGGCGTAGACATAGCCACCGAGGCATGGAGGCGGGGCGCGTCGGTTTCTTATGTCTACGGTGGGAGTCTCACCCCTCCATCCTTCATAAGTTCCCGCAGGATAGTCACGACCGAGGAGATGTCCGAGGCGGTCATGAGCGAGCTTGGCACCAAGAGGTTCGATGTCTTCATCTCGGCTGCCGCTCCTGCGGACTTCACACCCCTCAAGAGCGTTGGAAGGAAGATCCCGACCAAACTCGGCAATGTCTCACTCGAATTGAAGCCGACGCGCAAGATAATCCGAGAGGTGAGGAGCGGATGGCCCGAGCTCTTTGTAGTTGCCTTCAAGGCGGAGACTGTCGGTTCCCTGAAGGAGCTCGAGCGGGTCGCTAAGGCGTACTTGGCGGATTCGAAAGCGGACATGGTGGTCGCCAACAGCGTCTCTGGCGGGGCCGCGTTCGGCTCAGATTACAATGAACTGCTGGTCGTGACGAAGGGAAGAACGGTCCACCTCGCCAGGGACCTGAAGACCAACCTTGCGCGGAAGCTGCTCGAAGAAGTCGCCTCAGAGATCGGGAATAGGAGCGAGCGCGCAGTAAAGGTCGCCACAGAGACCGACTGACCAGCCACACCCATCCCGCCCGTGGCGGCGAACTTTCTTGCGACTTGACCCGCGACCACTAGCTGCCCTTTGGCTGCCTGGCCTTCACGGCCGACTGAAGCATCTGCGCCTCCCGTGGATCCATGTGGAAAGTGTGCTCCTCGCCGGGGAAGTCTTCCGAGACGACCTCTTTCGCGTAAGACTCTATCGCATTCTGTATCTCCGCGGAGAGGTTCAGATACCTCTTCGCGAACTTTGGCGTGAACCTGTCGAACAGTCC
>Ga0302324_100004428_pt1 | contig 31105 bp, 26 predicted proteins | sample Palsa_T0_1_FD_201949 | JGI IMG/M metagenome (GOLD analysis project Ga0302324, IMG submission 201949) | Peat permafrost microbial communities from Stordalen Mire near Abisko, Sweden - Palsa_T0_1 | ecosystem: Environmental > Terrestrial > Soil > Palsa > Peat permafrost | place: Sweden: Abisko... | reverse complement strand
CGATCCCCTCCTTATCACAAAGCGCCCGCAAGCCTTCCAGGAAGCCGGGACGGGGCAGGATACAACCCATATTACCGGCTACCGGTTCGACGATGATCGCGGCTATCTCTCCCTTATGAGCGGCCACCAGCCGCTGAACCGCTTCAAGGTCGTTATAAGCTGCCGTCAACGTATCCTGCGCAACCCCCGGCGTTACCCCGGGCACGGTCTGGATATTGAAAGTGGCCAGCCCGCTGCCGGCCTTCACCAGAAAAGGATCCGCATGGCCGTGATAATGACCTTCGAATTTGATGAACTTGTTGCGCCCCGTATACCCCCTGGCCAGCCTGAGGGCGCTCATACAGGCTTCGGTACCGCTGCTGACCATCCGCACCATGTCCACGTTTGGCGCCATGCTGCAGATCAGCTCCGCCATTTCCACCTCCAGCTCGGTAGGCGCGCCATAGGAGGTCGAATACGCCGCATATTTCCGGATGGCTTCTACAACAGGTTCCCAGGCATGACCCAGGATCATCGGCCCCCAGGAAGCGATATAATCGATGTAACGGTTCCCATCCACATCATACAGGTATGCGCCTTTTGCCTTGTGGATAAAAAGCGGGGTTCCGCCCACGCTTTTAAAGGCGCGGACAGGAGAGTTGACCCCGCCGGGAATACTTTGCTGCGCCCGCTCGAAAAGTTCTTTGCTTTTAGTATACATAAGTTAGACGTTCAATAGTTTTACGGCATCTTTCGCGAAATAAGTGGCAATAAGATCGGCGCCCGCCCGCTTAATAGAGGTCAGCGTCTCTAAAATGGCTTTCTCTTCATCGATCCAGCCCATCTTCGCAGCAGCCTTGATCAGCGCATACTCACCGCTGATATTATAGGCGCTCACCGGGACCTGTACCGCATTCTTTACTTCGCGGATAATGTCCAGATAGGGGAGGGCCGGCTTGACCATGACGATATCCGCCCCCTCTTCCACATCCATCAGCGCTTCCTTCACCGCCTCCAGCCTGTTGGCATAGTCCATTTGGTAGGTCTTCTTATCCCCAAACCCCGGGGCCGAATCGAGCGCGTCGCGGAAAGGCCCATAGAAACAGGAGGCATATTTGGCGCTATAGGCCATGATGCCGGTGCGGATATGCCCATTCTCTTCAAACGCCCGCCGGATAGCGCCGATACGACCGTCCATCATATCGCTTGGCGCCACCCAGTCCGCACCGGCTGCGGCATGACTCAGACTCATCCTGATCAACGCCTCAACGGTAGGATCATTTACGATCTCGTCCTTTTCCACGATGCCGTCATGCCCATAAGAAGAGTAGGGGTCCAATGCGACATCCGTCATGACGATGATTTCCGGGACGGCAGCTTTTATTTCCTTAATACTACGCTGCATAAGCCCGTCAGGATTCCAGGCTTCCTTGCCGGTATTGTCCTTCAACTCATCCTTGCTCTTGACAAACAACAGCACACATCGGATTCCCAGGCCCCACAGCTCCTTTACCTCCCTGACCGTACCATCCAGACTCTGCCGGAAGTAACCGGGCATGGAGGCGATTTCCTGTTTTACTCCCGTGCCTTCGTCGATAAAAAGCGGAACGATAAAATCGTTCGGAGTAAGGATAGTCTCGGCTACCATCGCACGGATGGCGGGAGACTGACGTAAAATGCGATTGCGGCGTTGCAGGTACATATTCAAAAGTTTTATATCCAATTTTTCGGATGCAGACACGCATCCAATAATACAGCCTCGGGGCTTCCTTCGGCGGGCTGATAATTATAACCCCAGCGGGCCCGCGGTGGCAGGCTCATTAATATGCTTTCCGTACGGCCCCCGGTTTTTAGCCCGAACAGCGTACCCCGGTCATGGATAAGGTTGAATTCCACATATCGCCCCCGGCGGATCTCCTGCCATTCGATCTCTCTTTCACCATAGGCATGGTCCTTTCTTTTCTCCACAATCGGCAGATAGGCCGGCAGAAAATTGTCGCCGCCCGCGCGTTGAAAAGAGAAAAGCCGCTCCGCCTCCGCCTCATCCGTCCCCGCTTCATCCGTCCCCGCCGCATTTACCTTCACTCCATCCGCCGGCCGCAGATGATCATAAAATACCCCGCCGATACCCCGCATCTCGTCACCACGATGCCCGTTGACAAAATATTCGTCACAACCCTGCTTGAACCGCGGATAATATTCCGTTCCAAAAACGTCCATGGCATCCCGGAAGGTCCGGTGAAAATGACGGGCGTCTTCTTCAAAAAGATAATAAGGAGTGAGGTCCGAGCCGCCGCCAAACCACCGGTCGCCGACAAAGCCGGCTTCATCGTACAATTCAAAATAACGCCAGTTGGCATGGACAGTCGGCACATAGGGATTCTGCGGATGGATCACGAGCGATAGCCCGGCGGCAAACCACCGGCTGCCGTCTACTTTTAGCTGTGTACGCATGGCATCCGTCACTTTTCCCCAGACCACGGAAGTATTCACCCCGCCTTTTTCAAAGACATCCCCATGGGCGATCACCCTTGTCCGGCCGCCGCCGCCGCCTTCCCGTTCCCATTCATCCGTTTCGAACATCGCCTTTCCGTCCACCCCTTCCAGCGCCAAACAGATCCGGTCCTGCAACGCATAGATATACCCGATCCACCGATCTCTGAAGTCCCCGGTTGCCGTCTTATACAATCCTTCCGGTGATGAATTCATGTGCGTAATTCTTTACAGTCTCAACAAAAGCTTTTGCATGGTCTACAGGCACCTCGGGCAAAATGCCATGTCCCAGGTTGGCGATATGCGGATAGCCTCTGAAGGCATCCAGCATGGCGGTGACTTCTTTTTGGATAACCGGGATCGGCGACAGGAGCTTAGCCGGATCAAAATTTCCCTGCAACGTTACTTTCTCCCCCGCCAGCTGTCTCGCCACCTGCGGCCGGATACACCAGTCGATGCCAAGCCCGCTTGCACCTGTCGCGGCCATCTCGGCCAGCGAATGCCAGGCCCCCTTGGCAAAAACTATCGTCGGCACTTCGTCTTTCAGCGCCGCAACGATCTGGCGGATATACCGCAGCGAAAGGTGTTCAAAATCTTCCGGGCCCAGCAGACCGCCCCAGCTATCGAAGATCTGCACAACATCCGCCCCGGCCCTGGCTTGTCCTTTCAGATAGGCGATCGTCGTATCCGTGATCATTTGCAACAATAGATTCGCCGAATGCGGCTGCGTATAACAGAAGGCCTTGGCCCCATCAAAGGTCTTTGACCCCTGGCCTTGCACCATATAACATAACAAAGTCCAGGGCGCTCCCGCAAACCCTATCAGCGGCACGCGGCCATCCAGCCGCCGTTTCGTCAATCGTAAAGCCTCGAATACATACCCCAGCCTTTCTTCTACATCAGGGATAAGCAGCCGCTCCAGGTCCGCAGCGGTTCTTATCGGTTCAGGCAGAAAAGGGCCTTTTGATTCTATCAGCCGGACTTCCATCCCCATCGCCTGGGGGACGACCAGGATATCCGAAAAGATAATGGCAGCATCCACGCCGATCTGTTCCACCGGCTGGATCGTGATTTCGGCAGCCAGCTCCGGCGTTTGACAACGTTCGAAAAAGGAGTATTGCTTTCTCAGCTTTACATAGTCCGGAAGATAACGCCCCGCCTGCCGCATCATCCAAACCGGCGTGCGCTCCGTTACTTCTCCCTTTAAGGCCCTTAATAACAGATCATTCTTGAGTGTAGTAGTAGTCATTGACTTCGTCTTTTGTTTGAAAAATACCCGATCATTTTGCGGATCAGGGCGTCTTTCTCCGGCTGGTCGCCGATGACCACCGGGTTGGAACACCAGGTTTTTATTGTTGCTGCGGTGCTGCGGCCAATCGCAAACAAGGCGGTGCTTTCCGCAACCGTATTAACCGAAAAATAGCTTTCCACGGCGCTGGGGCTGAAGAAAGCAATCCCGTTATAAACCCGATCCGTCTTATGCGGAGTGAGCAAGGTCCGGTAAACGACCCTCTCGTTGACAACAAATCCGGCCTGGCGCAGGACGGAAGGCAATTCTTCCCTGCGATGGTCGCCGCAGAAAAAAGAAATCTCGCGCGCTTCCTCCCCCCTACAGATAAGTTCGACTAATAAACCCGCCGACTCCGCCGTTCCTTCCACAGCCGCCGCGCCAAAATAATCCGTCACCGCCTGACGCGTAGCGCCGCTGATACAATAGACCTTCCAGCCAGGAACCCTCCCGTGAAGTCCTTCCTTCACCGACTCCACCGCGTTGACACTGGTAAAAACCACCGCCAGCGGCTGCACAGCCAACTCCCGGAGGCCGCCCACCACAACCCGCTCCGTAACAATAAAAGAAAGCACATCCACGATAATATCTGACGCCGCCGCCTGTTCGATCATCCCGGCAGACAGCGGTCCCGTCGCTAACAGATATATAGACTGAGTGATCATGGCGTATTCGCCCGGATACTATCGGCAATGACCTGCCCCCCTCTTTCCAGTAATTCCTCACCGGCCGTCTTCCCAATTCCCGTGGCGATCCCGACGGGTAAAATTTTTTCGATAGTGACATTCTGCCGGCCGTCCGGCGATAGCAGCTGACCGCTAAAGTAAACATCCCCGTCTTCGATCTCGGCAAGGGCGCTGACTGGTGTAGAGCAGCCGCCAAGCAAGCTGCGCAGAAAATCCCTTTCGATCTTTGTACAAAGTGCCGTATCCGGGTCGTCCAGGGGTTGACAGAAAGCAAAGGCCTCCTCGTCTCCCTCCCGGCATGCCACCAGGATAGCCCCCTGTGCCGGCGCGGGCAGCATCCAGTCCAGGACGATACTTTTTTCCGGGCGCAGCCCGATCCGCTCCAGACCTGCCTGGGCAAAGATCGCCGCATCCCAGCTTTCTTCCGACAGCTTGCGAAGCCGCGTATTGACATTGCCGCGAAGGTTGTGGATCTCGTGCGACGGATATTTGTGCAGCCATTGCGCTTTCCGTCGAATGCTGCCGGTCGCGATCCGGACAGGCTGTTCCTTCCGCACATCCTGGTCCTTCCGCACACCCTGGCCTTGCCGCACATCCTGCTCCTTCCGCAAAAGAAAATCAAGATCCTCTTTGTACACCAGCAGGTCATGGACCGCCCCACGCTTCAGGACTGCCGCCTGTTGCACGCCTTCCGGCAGCTGCGTCGGGACGTCTTTCATGGAGTGGACGGCAATATCGATCGTATGGTTCAATAACGCGATGTCCAGGCTGCGCGTGAATACTCCCTGGACATTCATTTCGTACAAAGGCGTATTCCCGTCGATATCGCCTTCGCTTTTTATAAAAACCAGTACGGCCGGGATGCCATCTTTTTCGAGGAGTTGTTTCACCTGGGTAGCTTGCCAGACAGCAAGCTGGCTTTCTCTTGTACCTATCCGGATCGGTGTCTGCATGAGATTTAGTTGGCCGTGGCTATATATTCATTGATTGCCTCAATGTAGTGGCAGCCACCCTTATTATGTTGGCGCATTTTTGTCGCCATTCCATTGATCACCCGCTGGATCTGTTCATCGGCGCGGATATCGTCTGCGAATGGAAGGGGCTCGCCCATCAGCCGGCTGAGCACCGGGCAGGTATGTAATTCCTTCAGCTTTGTTTTTACCGCTTTTAGTACGGGTACGTGCCGGCGCATTTTATACCAGTCCATCAACTCGGCGATATGCTCCGAAATGATCGCCTGCGCCTTCGGAATTTCCGCCTCCCGCTTCTGTAAGGTCTCGTCCTTTATTTTTGAAAGTTCGTCTACATTGACCAGCGTGATACCCGGCAGCTCCGCAGCCGATTTCTCCACATTACAGGGTATTGAAAGATCGATGATCAATTTATCACCCTGACCTTCCAGGTAAGAACGGAGCAAGGTCGGGTGTTCCGCATTGGTAGCTACAAGGATAATATCCGCGGCGCCGACCCGGGCGGCGATCTGTTCCAGCGGGGCATAACCGACGCCTATCTCCGCTGCCAGCGCAGCTGCCCTTTCCGCGGTGCGGTTGATCAGGGTGATATTGCGCGTCGCCAGATAATCCACCATATTGTGACAGGTGTTCCGACCGATCTTTCCGGTGCCGATCAGCAAAATATTCTTGCCATCGGGTACAGGGATTTTTTCGCGGATATACTGAATAGCGGCAAACGAAACCGAGACGGTTCCGCCGCTGATCTCAGTTTGATTCTTTACGGCCTTGGAAGATTGCAGTACACAGCTTACCAGTCGTTCAATAAACGGGCCGATAAACTGATGTTCACGGGCAAACTTTACGGCTTGCTTGATCTGCCCCACAATTTCATAATCGCCGAGGATCTGCGAGTCCAGACCTGCCGCTACTTCAAAAAGATGTTCGATGGCAGCTGCCCCCTTCCGGATATAGGCGAGCTCCAGGAATGCGGCCAGATCACCTGCTGTCTGCGTACAAAGCAAACCCGCCAGATGCGCAGCATTGTCAGCAAACCCATAGATTTCGGTCCGGTTGCAGGTCGACAGAACAAATAACTCAGTGATATTAAAGGAAGGAGCAACAGCAAGCATCTTTTCATATTGCTCAGTGCCGATGGCGAACCGACCCCTGATGGCGGCATCTGTCTTTTTATAGTTGATCCCTACAACAAAAAATCCGGAAATATCAGCGGTGCTTGTCACCATTATTAAATAGCTTATGCACCGGGGATGACTGATCCGAAAAATACCCACCCCCGGTGCGCGGCTAATGATGGGCCTTCGGCCAGCGGACCTGTGGTCCGCTCTCGAATATGAACGCAAAAGTACTTGCCGGAATTCCTATTCAATGTTTTTTTCTGTCATTAGAGTGTCATTTATCCCCAGGCCGCTCCGGCCGGCCCGATTTATCCGCGACCTGCCCCGATTAACAAGCCGTTAACCAGCGTAAAATAAATCCATACCCTGCTCAAAACTCGTTTGTTGCAATATTGTGACGGAGACCTGTATCTTTCAAAGCCCGGGCAAACTACCTTTGCAGCAATTAACTATGACAGCAATCGGCAAACGCGCCATCCTTTTATTGAACCTCGGATCGCCGGATTCCACGGCAACAAAAGATGTACATAAGTATTTAATGGAGTTCCTCATGGATAAACGGGTGATCGACTATCCTTATCTTTTTCGCCGGATCCTCGTGGGCGGGATCATCGTCCCCTTCCGGGCGGCTAAATCGGCCGAAGCCTACCAAACGATCTGGACAAAAGAAGGATCACCCCTTATCGTACTCACCCGTCAGCTGCAGGGAGCCCTCCAGGGGCAGGTAGATGTCCCCGTGGAAATAGCCATGCGGTATGGCAACCCTTCCATGGAAGCTGCCTGTGGGCGCCTCCTGCAAAAGATGCCCGACGTCGAAGAAGTAATTGCCATACCGCTTTACCCGCATTATGCGATGGCTTCCTATGAAACAGCGGTGGAATATGCACAGGAGGTACACCGGAAAAATAAATTCGCTTTCCGGCTGACCTTTATCAAACCGTTTTATAACGAATCTCACTACCTGCGGGCGCTAAGCGAACTGATCCGGCCCTATCTTGCGCAGGAGTACGATCATATTCTTTTTTCTTATCATGGCGTCCCGGCCCGGCATATTAAGAAAACCGACCCTACGGGATCCCATTGTCTTCAATCCGCTGCCTGTTGTGAAACGGCATCACCGGCACACGCTACCTGCTACCGGCATCAATGTTTTACCACCACCCGGGAAATAGTCCGTCTCCTGGGTATACCGGCGGGGAAGTACAGCAATTCCTTTCAGTCGAGACTGGGCAAGGGCTGGCTGGAGCCGTTCACGGACATCCGGCTGGAAGAGATGCCAAAGGAGGGGATAAAAAAACTGCTGATCCTCTGTCCGGCCTTTGTGAGCGACTGCCTGGAAACGCTGGAAGAGATCGCTGTCCGCGGAAAGGACAGCTTTATGAACGCCGGCGGTGCATCCTATACAATGATCCCCTGTCTGAATAGTAATCCGCTGTGGGTGCAGGCGTTGGCGGGTTGGGTCAGGGATGTTGCCACAGGTGATCATTCGATGGTCCTGGACTAAGGTCTAATTCTTTTCTCATGTATAATTATATAAAGGCGCTCCACATTACTTTTATCGTAACCTGGTTTAGCGGACTGTTTTATATAGTGCGCCTTTTTGTTTATCATACGGAGGCCTCCGAAAAGCCCGAGCCGGAAAAGACAATCCTGCAGCAACAGTTCCGGCTGATGATCCGGCGGCTTTGGATGGGGATTACCTGGCCTTCCGCGGTCCTGACCCTCATCTTTGGCCCCTGGATGTGGATCTTAATGGATTCGCTACCCACCTGGCTCGCCATAAAGCTGTGCTTTGTCGTCGGGCTCTATGCGTATCATTTTACCCTCCAGGCAATATACCGGCAGCAGATGAAGGGCATATTTCGCTTTTCTTCCGGGCAACTGCGCATCTGGAACGAGGTGGCGACCATCTTCCTGGTGGCGATCGTCATGCTCGCCGTGGTCAAACAAAATATGAGCTGGGCCTGGGGACTGGCCGGACTGCTCCTCTTCATCATTTTGCTGATGAGCGCGATTAAGATTTACAAGGTGATAAGGACAAAAAAATCCTCCCGATAATGAAATCGGGAGGGCAGGAGCGGCCCAGGCCGCTCGGCCGAAGGCCAATAATAAAATAAAGCACCCCGGGTTTACTTTTAGGTAAAAAACCCGAGGGGCAGGGCCGGCCACAGGCCGGCTGCCCGAAGGGCGATCTAAAATATTTAGCCCCCCGGGTTTACTTTAAGATAAAAAACCCGAGGGGCTAAAACCATCCGGGGGTAAAAAGGAAGTTTTTCCGGCAATGAATTTTTCAAGTGTTTTTCAGGAATTGTGATCTCGAGGCCTTGTTTTGCTTGCTAGTGGTTTTTTTTGCAGGTAATATCAGAGATTAAAAACGGGTTGGCTACGGATCTCCATTGAATAAGGTAACACGGAATTGAATAAGGTAACACGGAATAAGGAAAGTGGTCGCCGGGGGGAAAGCGCTAATGTCTGTCCTAACGAACAAGCCGCCGGTAGCGGCTTTGGGATTTTTAAAAGGAAGGGGAGTAGGAATACCCCCCTTTTTAACCCCTAAACCCTAAACCGTAGAAAGAGTTATAATAGCTTTATGTTTTTCGGGGTATGGGACCCCTATTTTGTATCAGACTTCTGCCGAATATCTTTCCATAAACTGTGCCAAAAGCCGGATTCTGTGGATAAGTCCACTATATTTTGCTGTGATAAAATCCCCGGGGAGCCGTTTTTGCAATCCATTAACAGAATGGCGGATCAATCCGGCCCGTGCCGCAAGCACCATCAACCCATTGCCGCAAGCATCGACGGAATTTCGTAATTTTGCACTCCCATCCTTGAGTCTACGGCCCGACAACACAGCCGTCGGCAACGAAAAAATGTTGACAAACAGAGACTTATACAATATGGCCCATAAATATAAGGAATATCAGCAACTGAATCTGCCCGCCATAAGCCAGGAAATATTGGCTAAATGGGAGGCAGACCGTGCGTTTGAGATCAGCGTTGAATTAAGAGAAGGCTCCGCCCCATTTGTATTTTACGAAGGGCCACCCAGCGCCAACGGACTGCCGGGCATTCACCATGTCATCAGCAGGACACTAAAAGATCTGGTCTGCCGCTATAAGACCATGAAAGGCTTCCAGGTTAAGCGGAAGGGTGGTTGGGATACCCATGGCCTCCCGGTCGAACTGGGGGTAGAAAAAATGCTCGGGATCACAAAAGAAGATATCGGTAAGACGATCTCCATCGCCGAATACAACGAGACCTGCCGGCGTGAAGTGTTGAAATACAAGGACAAATGGGATGAACTCACCCGCCGGATGGGTTACTGGGTCGATCTGAAAAACCCTTATATCACCTTTGAGAATAAATATATCGAGACCCTCTGGTGGCTGCTCGGCGAATTATATCGGAAAGGCCTTTTGTATGAGAGCGTCAGTATCCAGCCTTATTCCCCCGCGGCTGGTACCGGTCTCAGCTCCCACGAGCTGAATCAGCCCGGCTGTTATAAAGATGTAAAAGATACTTCGGTCGTCGCCATGTTCCGCCTTTCCATAGCCGATACCCTGATGAAAGGTGGCCGCGCTGTTGATACCCTGGCTCGGATTAACGACATGATGAATAAGGACAAGGACACCGGCGACGTGTTCTTTATGGCTTGGACCACCACCCCCTGGACCCTGCCCTCCAACCTGGGCCTGACGGTAGGACCCCGGATCGATTACGTTCTCGTAAAAACGGTCAACCCTTATACCCACGAACGGGCCAATGTTATCCTGGCCAAGGCCTTGCTGGGCAAGTACTTTAAACCAGAAGTGGAGAATGGCGATTTTTCAGCCTATACACCCGAGTCTAAGGTACTGCCCTGGAAAATCCTGGGCGAGTTCAAAGGGAGCGAGCTGGAGGAGCTTCGCTATGAGCAATTGCTGCCCTTTGAAGCTAACGCCCCGGACAAATCCGGCGGCGACCCCTTCCGGATCATACCCGGTGATTTTGTTACTACCGAGGACGGTACGGGCATCGTCCACACCTCTCCCGCCTTTGGCGCGGATGACTATCGGGTCGGACAGAAGTTTGGCATCGGCATGCTGATCATGGTAGACAAACAGGGAAAATTTCTTGAAGGACTGGGCGAATTCAGCAACCGCTATGTAAAAAACTATAAGGACGACCCCAACTACTCCGATGTCAATGTCGATATCTGCGTCAGTCTAAAAAAAGAAGGACTTGCCTTCCGCATCGAAAAATACGAGCATAACTACCCCCATTGCTGGCGGACCGATAAACCCATCCTGTATTATCCGCTCGATGCCTGGTTCATCCGGACCACTGCGCTAAAAGACAGGATGGTCGAACTGAATAAGACCATCAACTGGAAGCCCAGGAGCACCGGCGAAGGTCGCTTCGGCAACTGGTTGGAAAACATGGTGGACTGGAATCTCAGTCGTAGCCGCTTCTGGGGAACTCCGCTGCCCATCTGGCGGACGGAACTGCCCGCACAGCCCACCGAAGAAGACCAGAAAAACAGGGAATCGCGCTGTATCTCCTCTATCGCCGAATTACAGACAGCCATCCGTCATTCCATCACCGCAGGTTTTATGAAGCCGGCCGCCGGCGAAGATCCGGACAGGTATGTCAACCGGCTCACCGCCGATCTCCACAAACCCTATGTCGATGAGATCACGCTTGTCAGCCCGAAAGGTCTGCCGATGAAGCGGGTCCCCGACCTGATCGATGTCTGGTTCGACAGCGGAGCCATGCCCTACGCTCAATGGCATTTCCCATTTGAAAATAAGGAGCTATTCGCTCAAAACTACCCCGCCGATTTTATCGCGGAAGGCGTTGACCAGACCCGGGGCTGGTTCTATACCCTCCATGCGATCGCCGCCCTTATAAAGGAATCGGTCCACGAACAGCTGAAAGATCTGACCGGTTCCACCATCCTGACTACAGCCGGCGCCGTTCACCTGCCTGCCACGGAAGCCGAACTGGAAACCCGCTACCCGGGACTCGCCTACAAAACAGTGGTATCTAATGGTCTGGTGCTGGATAAGAACGGCAACAAAATGAGCAAAAGCAAGGGGAATGTCGTCAATCCCTTCGATACCATCGGCCAGTTTGGAGCAGATGCCACCCGCTGGTATCTCATCACAAACGCCTCTCCCTGGGAAAGCATGAAGTTCGACCTCGACGGGATAAAAGAAGCCCAACGGAAATTTTTCGGCACCTTATATAATACCTACCAGTTTTTTGCACTCTATGCCAATGTAGACGGATTTGTCTTTCAGGAGGGCTACATCCCGCCTTCACAGCGGCCGGAGATCGACCGGTGGATTCTTTCTTCCCTTAATACTCTGATATCCAAGGTTTCCGCTAATCTCGACGACTACGAACCCACCATTGCCGGCCGGCTGATCGAGGATTTTGTGGACGAGTATCTTAGCAACTGGTACGTCCGCCTCTGCCGCCGCCGTTTCTGGAAAGGAGACTATGAATTCGACAAGATCTGTGCCTACCAGACCCTGTATGAATGTCTGGAGACGATCAGCCTTCTTATGGCCCCGATCTCCCCCTTCTTCTCGGATTGGCTGTTTAGAAATCTCAACGAGGTCACCGGGCGGATCATAGCTGCCTCCGTCCACCATGCCGACTTTCCCGTGGCCGATAGCAGCATTATCGACGGGCCGCTGGAGGAAAGGATGCAAATGGCCCAGGATGCTTCTTCCCTCATCCTTTCCCTACGTAAAAGAGTGAATATCAAGGTACGTCAACCCCTGCAAAAGGTGCTGGTCCCGGTCCTGAACGCCGGCATGCAGCAACAGCTGGAACAAGTGGAGGATCTGGTCAAGGCGGAGGTAAACATCAAGGAGATCAGCTATCTCTCCGGCAGCGAAGGTTTTATCAGAAAAAAGATCAAGCCCAATTTTGTTGCTCTCGGAAAAAGGCTGGGACCTAAAATGAAGGCAGTCAGCACTGCCTTAAGCAATTTTTCACAGGAGGACATCGCGAAATTGGAAAAAGATAACCATATTACTTTATTTATTGATGAAGAACCCTTAATATTGGCGCTTAATGACGTGGATATCACCAGCGAAGATATCCCGGGTTGGGTGGTGGCAAATAAGAATGCCCTGACGGTCGCCCTCGATGTGACCGTGACCCCCGAACTGGCCCAGGAAGGCAACGCCCGCGAATTCGTCAATCGTATCCAGAAAATCCGCAAAGAGAATGGCTACGACCTAACCGATAGAATTTTGGTAAAAGTAGCAGACGTACCCGCACTAAAGGATTCCTTAACGGTGTTTAATGACTATATTTGCACGGAAATTTTGGCAGATTCCATCGAATTGGTTAAGGAACCCGCTAATGGCACTGAAATTGAAGTGAATGATATTCTTTTAAAAGTGTTTGTTACTAAAAAAGCCTAACTGTATGGCAACCAAAAAGAAAGCGGCCAAGCCCGTAAAGAAAACCGTAAATGTCAAGAAAATAGCCCCGGCTAAAAAAGCGGCTTCAAAACCTGCCCACTCGTCAGGCAGCAGCAAGCCCGCTAAAAAGCTGCCGGCAGCTAAGAGTATTGCCAAACCGGTTGCTAAAAAGGTTGCCCTACACGTACCGGCAAAAAAACCTGTCATGCCCGCAAAAAAAGCTCCGATATCTAATATATCCAAATCCGCACCCGCAAAGCCACAAATTGCACCCCCAAAGGTCCAGCTTGCCGGGAAACCGAACAATGTTTCCGGTACCGTGTCCAGGACGCAGCCAGCTGCCAAATCCCAGCCTGCCCAGACCCCGGCCGCCAAACAGACTGCCCCGGTAACGGCCGGCAAGCCGGTTGCCGCCCCCCCTCCTCCGCCACCTCCGGTGGCGGTCAAACCAGAACCAAAGAAGCCCGCCGCCCCGCCAAAACCGGTGAAGGTGGTCATCCCGGAAATAAAAACAAAAACGGTTCGCAAATACGAGCCGGAATTTACAAAATCAGTATTAGACACTCACCAGGAGGAACAAACTGGACCCACTATGAGATACAGCGATTCAGAACTTGGAGAATTCAGGGAATTGATCAACCGCAAATTGGACGCAGCAAAAAAAGAGCTGGCCTATCTGCAGGGCTTGATCACCCGCAAGGATGAAATGGGCGGCGATAATGATGATGCCCGCTACATGACCATGGAAGACGGCAGCATGAGCATGGAAAGGGAGCAGCTGAGCCAGATGGCCAGCCGCCAGATCACCTTTATCGACCACCTCGAAAAGGCAATCATGCGTATAGAGAATAAGACCTATGGCATTTGCCGGGTAACCGGCAAACTGATCGATAAAGCAAGGTTGAGAGCAGTACCGCATGCTACCCTGAGCATTGAGGCCAAACAAATGATGAATAAATAATCCGCTTCCAGCGGTGCCTCATCCGCTTCCAGCGGCGCCTCATCCGCTATGTCCCGGAAAATATGCCGGGCCTCTTCACTACGTCCGGCCCGCTGCAGGAACAGCGATCAGGTGTTTTCCGCCTCAAAAATAAAAATTCCAACTGCTTATGCCCCGCATACTCCTCGTCGTCCTGCTCCTGGCTGTTGTAAACGTCTACGCTCAGCAGACCCCCATGACCAGGGCCAACTATCAGGCTGCCGCCCGGTTCTCGTCCAAAAAGCTGGAAAAAATGATTTTCAGCACCCAGGTGGATGCCCACTGGCTGAAAAAAAGCACCCGCTTCTGGTATAGGTATGAGACGACGGAAGGCAAGAAATGGTATATCGTTGATCCGGTAAAGGTGGAGAAAAAGCTGCTTTTCGACAATGATAAGCTGGCTGCCGGCATCTCCCGGATCGTAAAAGATCCTTTTGACGCCAAACACCTGGGTCTGGACAGCCTGAAATTTATCCGTGATGAAAACTGGATACAGTTCGAAGTGAAGAGCACCCGGGACGTCGACAAAAAAGACTCCGCCGCAAAAAAAAGCGGTGACACAGCCTCAAAGAAAAAACCGGGCGCACCCGAGAAGAAGATATACTATTTCGAATATAACCTTGTCGACGGAGTCCTAAACGAACTCACAGATTTCAAAAAGCCAAAACACAAACCCAACTGGGCCAGCATCTCCCCCGACAGCAATACTATCGTATTCGGCCGTCATTTCAATCTGTACTGGATGGACAAGGCGAATTACGAAAAAGCACTGAAGAATGAAGACGATAGCACGATCGTCGATCATGTCCTGACCACCGATGGAGTAGAAGACTATAGCTATCACGGCAGCGGCGCATTGGGCGGCGGTGGCGAGACCAACGTCGATAAAGAGAAAAACAAGGACAAACGCAAACCTGCGCAGCTATTCTGGAGCCCCGATTCCAAACACTTTGCTTTATCAAGGTCGGATAACCGAAAAGTCAAAGACCTTTGGGTCATCAATTCGCTGGCCGATCCCCGACCTACGCTCGAGACGTACAAGTATGAGATGCCCGGTGAAAAAGATGCGCCTGTCGACCAGCTGGAGGTTTTTGACATGACTGCGCATACCCACCGGGTCATCGGCGTCGGCGAATTCAAAGATCAGGATCTGGCCATCTGGTCGGCGCCTGTCAGGGAAAGCCATCGGGACGACGATTACCGGACCCCACTGTGGCTGGGCACGGACACGAAATTTTATTTTACCAGGACAAGCCGTGACCTAAAGCGTATCGACGTCTGCGAAGTAAATGTAGGCGATACCGCCGCCACGGCATTGATCCGGGAACGCCTGAATACCTATGTTGAAATACGCCGACTCGGCCTGATCGGCGGCGGAAAGGAACTGATCGAATGGAGCGAATGGGATGGCTGGGCCCATTTCTATCTGTATGACGGGACCGGCAAGCTAAAGAACCAGATCACCAGCGGCCCCTTTCACTGCGAAGACATCGTCGGCATCGATGAAAAGAAAAGAGTCCTCTACTTTTCCGCCAATGGCCGCGAGCCGGGCGAAGACCCCTATTACCTGCATTTGTACAAGGTCAACTTCGATGGCACCGGGCTCAGCTTATTAAATAGCGGCGACTTCGATCATGCCATGAGCATGGATGATGACCAGCAGTTCTTCGTCGATAATTATTCCCGCGTCAATACCGTTCCCCGGTCCGTTCTCTACAACTGCCTGGGGAAAAAGGTCATGGACCTCGAAACAACAGATCTCAGCTCCCTCCTGGCGGCAGGATATAAATTCCCCGAGCCCTTCAAAGTCAAGGCGGATGATGGCATCACCGATCTCTATGGGGTGATGTACAAGCCATTCAACTTTGATTCGACAAAAAAGTATCCCATAATGGAATATGTCTACCCCGGTCCGCAGACAGAGGCGGTGAACAAGGCTTTTGGCCGTTCCATGGACCGGATGGACCGCCTTGCACAACTGGGGATGATCGTGATCACGGTTGGCAATCGCGGCGGCCATCCTTCACGTAGCAAATGGTATCATAACTATGGCTATGGCAATCTGCGGGACTATGGACTCGCGGATAAAAAAGCCGCCGCCGAGCAGCTCGCGGACCGCTATCCTTTTATCGATATCAACCGGGTTGGAATATATGGCCATAGCGGCGGCGGATTTATGAGCACCGCAGCCATGCTGGTCTATCCCGACTTCTTCAAAGTAGCTGTATCCGAATCCGGCAACCACGACAATTCCATTTACAACCGGTGGTGGAGCGAGAAGCATCATGGGGTAAAAGAAATGGTCAGCGACAAGGGGGACACGACCTTCCAGTATTCCATCGAAAAGAACCCCGACATCGCCAGGAACCTCAAGGGCCATCTGCTATTGTGCACCGGCGATATCGACAATAATGTCCATCCGGGCAATACGATCCGGCTGGCGAATGCCCTGATCAAAGCCGACAAGCGCTTCGACCTCGTCCTTCTTCCCGGCCAGCGCCATGCGTACGGCGAGATGACCGAATACTTCTGGTGGCGTACAGCAGATTATTTCTCCCGTTACCTGATCGGCGACGAATCCGAAAGATCAGTGGCGATTGAAGATATGGACCGTGAGGTGGAACAGGTGGGTAATAAAGGAGCCGCTAACAACCGCACTCCGGACGAAGAGGACGACGAAGATGACGACGGGGACCTGTGATACGAAAACCTGTGATACCAGAACCCGTGACACCCATCCCGTCAGTTCCGTGCGGCGGCGAGCTCTTTCATGGATTCTTTCGATAAAGCCAGCATTTTCCTGCTGACTTCCAGTGCCGATATCGGGTTCTGACCGCAGATAAGCTTGCCGTCCGTCACCGTGTGGGTCCTGAAATCGTCGCCCTTGCTGTAGAAAGCTCCTTCGGCCACCAGTTTTGATTCAAGAGAAAAGGGAACGACCGCAGTCAAACCGGCCACCTGTTGTTCGCTATTGCTGAAGGCGGTGAGACGTCGGCCTTTGACAAAAGGCTCCCCCACACTGTTTTGCAGGACCAGGAGCGCAGCCACGCCATGAGAGACCAGGCCGATGACCTTCTGTTGGCGGATGAAAGCCTGCAGTAGTTCCTTCAACGCCTCATTTTCCGGGAAATCCCATAAGGCCCCATGGCCGCCGCCGACATATACCATGTCGTAATCTTCGGCTTTCACGTCGGACAGCGCGATTGAATGAGCCAGAAGGGAAATGCCTTCCGGGTCTTTCTGGAAGCGCCGGATAGTAGGGGTGGAGGCAAGGATTGATTCACTCTTTGGGTCCAGCGGAACTGCTCCACCGCGAGGGCTTGCCAGGACGATAACGGCGCCGGCATCCTTAAACACGTAGTAGGGGAATGCAAGCTCTTCCAGCCAAAGGCCTGTTTTACGCCCGCTGTCGCCTAATTGCTCATGCGAAGTGGCGACGATTAATATTTTCATGATTGTTCGCTGTGACTTTTCTGGAAATTGTTTTCATACTCGATGGTCGTGCGGAGAACCCGGATCTTTGCCGCGATCTTATGCCCGAACTTGTCATTGAGCCTGAGCTTTCTAACTTCGCTCAACGCGTCTTCATAATTGTGAAGCGCCAATTCATAGCTGCCGTTATTTTCATGATGTAAAGCCCGGGAGTACAGTTCCGTATGGGTATTCCGTTTATGGAACAGATAGACAATGGCAAAAAGTCCTATAAGGATAGGAAGGATGAAGAGCGCCAGATATAAAAGGGGAGCCATTTTTGTAGTTTTAAATGAGCACTCCCTGTAAGGTAGTCTTATTAATCCGGTTGGGGCATTTTATTTCACCTCCTGCATCTCCACCAGCTTGTGATAAAAACCCCGCTGCAACATCAGCTGGTCGTGCGTCCCGCGCTCCACGATCCGCCCCTTTTGCAGGACGACGATCTCATCGGCATGACGAATAGTGCTCAGACGGTGAGCGATCACAAGGCTGGTTCGATGCTCCATCATTTTATTGATGGCATCCTGCACAAGCCGCTCGCTCTCCGTGTCCAGCGAAGAAGTGGCTTCGTCGAGGATCAGGATGGGCGGATTCTTCAGGACGGCCCGGGCAATGGTGAGCCGCTGCCGTTCGCCGCCGCTCAATTTGCTGCCCCGGTCGCCGATATTGCTGTTATAGCCTTCTTCTTTCTGCATGATGAAATGATGCGCATTAGCGATCTCCGCCGCCCTGACGATCTCTTCCTGGGTCGCATCCGGCTTTCCCAGCGCGATATTGGCGGCAATGCTGTCATTGAAGAGGATGGGCTCCTGTGTCACGATGCTCATCTGCTCCCGCACCGATTTCAGCGAGTAGTCTTTTATATTTATCCCGTCGATCAGTAACGCGCCCCCCGTCACATCATGAAAGCGCGGCACAAGATCGGCAAGCGTGGATTTACCCGCACCCGAGCTGCCCACCAGCGCCACGGTCTTGCCTTTTTCCACCACCAGGTTTATCTCTTCCAGGATACCGGCGTCTTCATAGGAGAAGCTCACATTCCGGAACTCGATCCGCTCCCGGAAAGTATCCAGTTTTTTCGCCATCGGATCATCGAGAATACTGACCGGCGCTTTTAGCAGATCTTCCACCCGCGTCATCGCCGCGGCGCCCCGCTGAATATTGAATATGGAGGTGGAAAGCGTCTTCGCCGGGTTGATCAGCATCGCAAAGACCGCGATATAAGAGATCAGGTCACCGCTGGAGAAGCCCTGGCCATGTGTACGAAATATCAGCATGCCGCCATAATAAAGGATAATCGTCAGAATGATAACGCCCAGCACTTCCGTCAGCGGGGAAGCCAGGTCCCGCCGCCAGTTCATTTTATTCCGGGTATGGTACAGGCTATCGTTGATGCGAAAGAATTTCATTCTCATCAGGGCCTCGGCCCCAAAGCCTTTGATGATCCGGATACCCCCAAGCGTCTCATCCAGTATCGACAGGCTTTCACCCAGCCGGATGGCGGCATCCTGCGACTGGCGCTTCAGCGTCCGGCTGATACGGCCGATCAGGAACCCCGTAATGGGCAGCAGGATCAACAGGAACAGGGACAGCGTGGGACTCAGGTAGATCATATAGGCCAGGTAACCGATAATGGTGAGCGGATCTTTGATCAACCCCTCCAGCGTGCTGACGACCGAAGACTCGATTTCGTAGATATCGTTGGTCATCCGGGAAATAAGATCCCCCTTCCTTCTTTCCGTGAAATAACCGATGGGAAGCGCAAGTATCTTTTCATACACATCATTGCGCAGGAAAGTAATGGTAGCGCTGCGGATCGGGGAGGAGATATAGGAAGACCAGTAATAGAAAAGATTTTTCAGGAAAGTCGAGATAACGATCAAAAGACAAATGACGATGAGCAGGGTTGGTTTATCGTAATGCCGGGCAACATCCAGCAGCACGCCTTTCAGGCCGCCGATAGCATTGGTATGTAAGGTCACCTTCTGCGCGGCAGGAGCGCTCGCTCCGAACAAAAGATCGAGAAAAGGGCTCAGCATGCCCAGGGAGATCAGCCCGAATATGATGGAAAGGATGTTAAAGATCATGTATACCACCAATTTGCCCTTGTACCTGGACAAATATTGGAAAATCACCGAGAATTTCTTCATGCCGTTACCGTAGATTTGGGGATCAAAGTTAGGTTAATATTATTATCTCCCTGACTATTGAAAGTTAATGATATGCAAGAAGGAAAGCGACAAAAACAGGTGAGCGCCCTGCTGATGCAGGAGCTGAGCGGAATCTTCCAACGCCTCGGACTGAGCATGATAGAAGGCGGATTGATCTCGCTTACCGCGGTGAAAGTGACGCCTGACCTGCTGGAAGCCAGGGTATACCTGAGCCTTTTCCAGGTGAAGGATACTGCCGCTGTAATGAAAAAGATCGAAGACCGGGCTTGGGAGATCAAGCGGGAACTGGCCGAACGGGTGAAACACCAGCTGCGCAGGATACCCATCTTACAATATTTTCACGACGACACCCTCGAACATGCCGACCGGATGGAAGCGCTGTTCAAAAAGCTCCGCGGGGAAAAACCCGAAGTCGGCGACAACACGGGAGGTACCGAATGATTCTCCTATTCGCCTGGCGCTATTTCCGGGCAAAAAAATCTACCAATGCCATCAATATCATCGCCTGGGTGAGTATGAGCGCCATCGTAGTCGGCGCTGCATCCCTGATCCTCGTACTCAGTGTCTTCAACGGATTCGAGGACCTGGTAAAATCCCTGTATACCAGTTTCTACCCGGACCTGAAAATAACGCCCGCCAGCGGCAAGACCCTGACGCTCACCCCGGGCCAGCTACAGCAGCTGCGGGCGGTAAAAGGAGTACGCGCACTTTCGCTCGTGTTGGAAGAACAGGCTGTGCTGATGTTTGGCAATAACCCGCCCATTTCACCCTATCTCAAAGGGGTTGACAGCAATTTTACAAAAGTTTCAGGTGTAGCGGATAAGATCGAACGGGGCACCTTTTCAGTGGGCACGGCCGATCACCCATTGGCTGTCCTGGGCTCCGGCATCGCCTACGCGCTGAACATCGAACCCGACCGGGCCCTCCAGCCACTGGATGTCTACCTTTTTCGCAAAGGCGGTCCCAATTATACCGTGGACCCGCTGGCTTCGTATAACCACGAAACGATGGGTACGGCAGGCGCTTTCCGCATCCAGCAGGATTTTGATAACCATTATGTGATTACCAACCTCCCTTTTGTCAAACAGATGATGGGACTGAAGCCGGACGAATACGGCGGCGTTGAACTGGCGGTAACCGACCCCGCCCATGCCGAAGCCACACAACAGGCTATCCGGCAGCTCCTGGGCAAAGACTACCGGATACAGACCCGATACGAACAAAATCAGAACCTTTATAACGTCATGGGTACGGAAAAATGGGTGATCTATATTGTGCTCACCCTGATCCTTGTCGTCGCCGCCTTTAATATGGTGGGCGCCCTGACGATGCTCGTCTGGGATAAACAAAAGGATATTCATGTGCTGAAGGCATTGGGCGCCAGCAATGCGCTGATCCAGAAGATATTTCTTAGCGAAGGTATTTTGCTGGCGCTGATGGGCGGCGTGGCAGGTATCCTCCTGGCCGCGCTTATCTGCATCCTTCAGTTGAAGTATAAACTAATACCGCTACAGGGCGGATCTTTTCTGATCGATTATTATCCCGTAAAAATGGTGCCCGCGGATTTCTTCCTGGTGTTTTCCACCATCCTGATCGTGGCCCTGCTGGCCTCCTGGATCCCGGCCAGAAAAGCTGCCGCTACCCCAATCGAGCTGAAAAGTTAGTCATCCCCCGGCGGCCAGCTATCTCCCGGCGGCTAATAATCTCCCAGCGTTTCCGGCAGCTGCGCCAATGCCTTTTGTAATTGCTCGTCATTTGGCGCAACTCCATGCCAATGGTGGTCGTTTTCCATAAAATCTACCCCGTTGCCCATAATGGTGTGCATCATAATACCAATGGGTTTACCCTGTCCGGTCAGACTCCTGGCCTTATCGAGCGTAGCCAGCACCTCGTCCATGTCATTACCATTCATTTCAAGCGTCGTCCACCCAAAAGCATCGAATTTAGCATGAATATTGCCCAGGTCCATGACAGCTTTTGTGGTACCGTCGATCTGCTGACCGTTCCAGTCAACCGTGGAGATCAGATTGTCAACTTTATGGGCGGCTGCGAACATAATAGCCTCCCAATTCTGACCCTCATCCAGTTCCCCATCGCCATGAAGAGAATACACAATATTTTTATCGTTATTGAGTTTCTTACCAAGAGCAGCGCCAAGAGCAACGCTCATCCCTTGTCCCAGGGAGCCGCTCGCCACTCGTATACCCGGAAGATGTTCATGGGTGGTTGGATGACCCTGAAGACGGGAATTGATTTTGCGGAAGGTGGATAGCTCTTTGATGTCGAAATACCCGGACCTGGCAAGGGCCGAATAGAATACGGGAGAAATATGACCGTTAGACAGAAAGAAAATATCTTCATTCTTTCCGTCCATATGGAAATGAGGATCGTGTGTCAGTACCTTGAAATAGAGAGCCGTGAAAAAGTCGGCACAACCAAGAGATCCTCCTGGATGTCCGCTTTGGGCGCCATGGACCATTCTTACGATGTCTCGCCTGATTTGCGAAGCGATTGCTTTTAAGTCAGCCATGTGAATAGAGTTGTTTGGTTCAGGATTGCAAATCTAAAGGTTTTTCTATTCGGGTGAAGGCCCGGCGGAAAATTTGGCTTCCTTAAACTTTTGTATTATCTTGTGTGCTTGATGTTCTGTCATAGTTGATTTTTGCCAGCCCGGACGCCACCTGTATTTTTTCACCCTGTTGCTGAACCCCTGTCAGCTACCATGCGTAACGATCAGGTCCAATATTTTCGGATAAGAGTTGTTTATGTATTAACAATGAGTTATTTAACAGCGGTATCGAAAAAAGAATTCTAATTTTGTTCACGAACCAAAATCAGGCTGATGTTTGATGTTTTGCTTTCTGTAGCTATCTCGTTTACAATCACATTTCTTGCTATCCCGGCCGTGATCAATGTAGCTGAAATGAAGAAGTTGTTCGATATGCCCGATGCCCGGAAAGTACACCATTCCCCGATCACCCCACTTGGCGGACTGGGGATATTCGCCGGTTTTATTTTCGGCTGTCTCTTGACGATACATTTTAATGAATATCCTGAAATCCAATATTTTATAGCAGCTTCCCTGGTTATTTTCTTCCTTGGCCTCAAGGACGATATACTGGTTATCTCCCCGATCAAGAAATTCATCGGTCAGGTCCTGGCAGCCTTTATCATCATTTACTACGGCAATATCCAGATCCGCAGCATGAATGGATTTCTGGGCATCTATCAGCTTCCGGAAATGTTTAGCCTGCTGTTGACTTATTTTGCGGTCATCGTCGTCATCAATTCTTTTAACCTGATCGATGGGGTTGACGGGCTTGCCGGCAGCCTCGGACTTTTATCGGCAACGATCTTTGGCATCTATTTTCTTCATGCCGGCATGCTGCCCTATTCGGTCCTGGCCTTTTCATTGGCCGGTAGCCTTCTGGCCTTCCTTATCTTCAATTTTCAACCCGCAAAAATATTTATGGGGGACACCGGTTCCTTACTGGTAGGAACGATCAATGCCATCCTGGTAGTGAAATTTATCAACGTGGCCAATGCTGCAAATGCCAGCTTTCCCATCAATGCTTCCCCGGCGGTTGGCTTTACCATCCTGATGATCCCGCTACTGGATACGCTCCGGGTTTTTGGGATCCGGATCATCAACCGCCGCTCCCCTTTTAGTCCCGACAGAAATCACATCCATCATTTATTGCTGGATCGCGGCTTTTCCCATCGGTCGATCACACTTTTTCTGGTGACCATCAACACAGTGATGATCGGCGTGATATTCCTGGCAAGGTCCCTGAATTGTACCCTCCTCATCTTTTGCGTATTCCTGATGTTCTTTCTGCTGATTGCCGGTATCTATTATTTCATGCCGGCCCCCCGACTTTTTGTCGCAAAAACAGCCAAAGAAGAAAATGCTCAGCTGACCAAGGCATCCCAACTCGTGTCCCTCAAGGATTCGATGCTGGAACAAAATAACTAACGGGCAGGGATTATTTCTTCCACATTTGCCGTACGTTTGCACCGTCAATAATGTATTTATGTCAGACGATCTTGAACTCATCCTGGAAGATGCCCGGGACGGCATGAAAAAGGCGCTCAATCATCTTGAAAGTGAATTGGTTAAGATAAGAGCTGGAAAGGCTAGCCCGCAGATGCTGGAAGGCCTGACAGTCGATTATTACGGTAGCCCGACGGTCCTCAACCAGGTGGGCAATGTCTCCGTCATGGATGCCCGTACCCTAACCATTCAACCCTGGGAGAAAAATATGCTCCAGCCGATCGAAAGGGCGATTATAAACGCCAATTTGGGCGTCACCCCTCAGAATGACGGCAATATTATCCGGCTTTTTATGCCCCCCCTCACAGAAGAAAGGAGGAGGGAATTTGTCCGCCGGGCTTCCGGGGAAGGCGAGCAGTCAAGGATCGCCATCCGCAATATCCGCCGCGACGCTATCGAACAGATAAAGAAATTGCAAAAGGATGGCCTCAGCGAAGACGAGGCAAAAGATGCGGAAAAAGAGATTCAGGATATCACGGATAAGCATATTGCCCTGGTCGACAAACACCTGGCAGCAAAAGAAAAAGAGATCATGTCAGTGTAGGCCCCTCAATTCAACCCTCTCGGAAACTCCCCTGGCCATAGACCGACTGCCGGAAACTTCCTGACCCGAAGCCGGCAGGATTATTGCCAACTCATCCTTCAACTTGTGGCAAACTCAGGATCTGATAAGCTGTTGCCTCCGTCAGGGCAAGTGGGTTGCACATACTCACGGGAAATATCCGGGCTTAAAAAAATGATTCGGAAATCGCTTTTAATAACTAAAATCAACTATCATGGGAATTCTTAAGGACTTTAAAGCGTTTATCATGCGCGGCAATGTCGTAGACCTGGCCGTAGCAGTCGTTATCGGTGCGGCATTTGCTGCTATCGTTGCTTCTTTGGTTGAACATGTGATCACGCCGCTATTACTGGCGCCGGCGCTCAAGGCGGCCAAATTGCAGGACATTGACGGCCTTGCCTGGGGCGCGGTCAAATACGGTCTTTTTTTAGCCGCGGTCATTAAATTCGCCATAATCGCCTTTATCCTTTTCCTGATCATAAAAGCAATCCATAGGTTCGATACGAAAAAAGACGCCGCACCCCCCGAACCAACCCCCGAGGAGAAATTGCTGGCGGACATCCTGGCCGAACTGAAAAAAAGAAATCCCTGAGCGCCGAAACGTCAAAGCTTGGCAACTTTTTTGTTAAATCTATTTTTAATCAAACTGACGAATTATGCAGAATAGCGACAGGAAGAAAATCGTTATCGCCTTATTACTGACGCTGGGGAGTATCTCTTTTTTACAGGCTCAGAACAACCCGGTGCAATCGTTGCAGAACGCCGTTAATGGCGCTACTATCACTAAAGACCCCAAGGACACTATCAAAATGACCTGGAAGACAGGGGGGCTTTATAACCTGACTTTTAGCCAGGCCGCGCTGAGCAATTGGTCGGCAGGTGGCGATAAATCTGCTATCTCTCTCAATACCTTCCTCAACGTGTATGCTTTTTATGCGAATGGCAGACATTCCTGGGATAATATGCTTGTTCTCGCCTACGGCGTAACAAATACGACCAGCCTGGGCACCCGTAAAACCAATGACAACATCGACCTCACGTCGAAGTATGGTTACGATTTGGGCAAAAAATGGTATCTCAGCGGTCTGCTCGATTTCAGAACGCAGTTTGCGCCGGGATATAATTATCCGGACCAAAACACAAAAGTGCTTACCTCGACCTTTCTCGCGCCGGCTTATCTCCTTCTTGCCGCCGGTATGGATTACAAACCCAACGATCATTTTTCCCTCTTTCTCTCCCCATTGACTATTCGTGAAGTGATCGTCAAAAACGATTCCCTGGCTGCAGTAGGAGCTTTTGGGGTGGATTCCGGTAAGACCTCCCGTTTTGAGCTGGGCGCCTATGTCTCCCTCAACTATTCTACCAATGTCAGTAAGACGACTCAGTATATCGGCCGACTGGACCTTTTTTCAAATTATCTGCATAACCCGCAGGACATCGCGATCTACAATACCAACGTCTTCAATGTCAAGGTGTCGAGCCTGATCACCATGAACTTGTCCGTGACCCTGATCTATGACGATGCCATCAAATCTGTCAAAAGCAATGGCACAGCTGGCGGTGCCGCCCTCCAGGTTCAGGAAGTGCTGGGGATCGGCCTGGCGTATAAATTCGCAAAAAAAGCCCGGAAACCGATAGCGCCGCCGCCACCCGTACCGGCAGCGCCAGCGCCGGCAAATCAATAGCGATTCGCCGCCGGCGTGAGGCCCCAGCCAAAAATAGGAAATAACTTGTGGAAAACCTGCCCGGGCTCTTGCGCCCCGGGCAACAAAAATGAGCTATTTTCGGGGTCATGATGACTTCGTACCAGATCAAATTACCACAATTCGAAGGGCCGTTCGATCTCTTGCTTTTCTTTATCGAAAGAGATGAATTGGATATCTACAACATCCCTATTCACCGGATCATCCAGGATTTTCTGACCTATATCCACACACAGGAGAACCTCAATATCGAGCTGTCCAGTGAGTTTATCCTCTTTATATCTACCCTGATGCGGGTCAAGGCAAGGATGCTGCTTCCACGTAAAGAAGTGGACGAACAGGGGAACGAGATCGACCCCCGTCAGGAACTGATCGATAAGCTGCTGCAATACAAGCGCTATAAGGAAGCCGCCGCCACCCTGGCCGAAATGGAAGCTATCCGGCATCTGATGGTCCGGAGAGGCAACCTGCAAAAAGAGCTGGCCCAGGTCGGCGAAGATGCCGGCGAAGGAACGGAGATCCAGACGATCACCCTGTTCAAGCTGATGAAGACTTTCGAACGGCTGATGCTCCGGATCCAGCAGCGACAGAATAGACCCGTCCATACGGTAGTGCAATATAACTATACGATGGAAGACACCCGGACCCATATCCTGGCTGTCGTTCAGCAGGAACGCACCCTTTCTTTTGAAAAGATATTCGATAGCTGCGAAAGCCGCCTCCATGCCATTTTCCTTTTCCTTTCCATGCTGGAACTGGTACAGCAGAACTATATGAATATCCTGATCGGAGAGGGGCGTAATAATTTTATCGTGGAATTCAATTCGGAAAGACCCGATGACCCGCCGCCCGATGACTTCAATAGCCCGCGCGCACCAGATGGCAGGGACGAGGATAAGGGCGGTCATCACCAGGGATTGTTTCCGGGTTTTTTGGACCCTTCGGCAAATTGATATTCTATGGCAAATATATTCCATCCCGCCCCGGAAAGGGGGCATGTAGATTTCGGCTGGCTGGATAGCCACCACTCCTTCAGCTTCGGAAATTGGCACAACAAGGAAAAAGTGCATTTCGGTGCGCTGCGGGTATTGAACGACGATACCGTTAAGGGCGGCAACGGATTCGACGCCCCCAGCCAGGAAAATATGGAGATCATTTCCATACCCCTGAAAGGGACGCTCGCGCATAAGAACAGCACCGGCATCGAAGGCTTGCTCAGCACCGGGGATGTACAGGTCATCAGCGCCGGCAGCGGCATCCTTCGTTCCGAATACAACGCTTCCCATTTCGATCCGGTCAACTTCCTGCAGATCTGGATCTTTCCAAAACAGCTGAATATCAAACCCCGGTACGATCAAAAAAGCTTCGATCCGGCCGGTCGCATAGAACAATGGCAGATCATCGTCAGCCCCCGCCCCGCCGACGACGCCCTCTGGATCAACCAGGAGGCCCGTCTTGCGCTCACCCGGCTTAAGGCAGGCAACGAGCTGTCTTACAGCCCGGCCTTTCCCGGCAATGGCGTCTATATCTTTGTACTGGAAGGCGCCATAACCGTCGACGACAGCAAATTGGCGGCGCGTGACGGACTCGGTATCACCGGAACGGACAGCTTTTCTGTACACGCACTGACCGATGCGGACATCCTCGCGATAGAAGTACCGATGTTCGCGTAAGAAGCGCCAAAGTTCGCAAAATGCGAACTTTTTTCCCGAAATGCGAACACATGCTGGCGCAGATCGACATTCGGAAGACGGCTACTGCAACAAAGTGACCTTAACCTTGTCCTTCATCATTTCCCTCGCCGCCGCCGCGATGGCGGGCGCATCATAGCCACATTCATGCTGCAGCTCTTTTGGGGTTCCATGTTCGACGATCCGGTCGGGGATGCCCAGTATCCTCACCGTCGCCTGATAAGCATGCGCGGCCTGGAATTCCAGGATAGCGGACCCGAAGCCGCCAACGACCGTGCCGTCTTCCACCGTCAGGATACGATCATATTTTGCAAATATTTCGTGCAGGAGCTGCTCATCCAGCGGCTTTACAAATCGCATATCGTAATGACCGGGATTCAGCCCTTCCGACCGCAATTCGCGGATCGCAGCCGTGGCAAAATTACCCGGATGACCCAGGCTCAGGATCGCGATGCCTTCGCCATCCTTTAGCCGCCGGCCCTTGCCGACAGGGATCTCCTGGAAAGGAGTTTTCCATTCCGGCATAACACCCTCGCCGCGGGGATAGCGGATAACAAAGGGATATTCGATCTTGTCCAGCTGAGCCGTATAAAGAAGATTGCGCAATTCGCTTTCATTCATCGGTGCGCTGACGATCATATTCGGCACGCAGCGCATATACGGGATATCATATGCGCCGTGATGCGTAGGACCATCCTCACCTACCAGCCCGGCCCTGTCCAGACAGAAGACTACCGGCAGCTGCTGAATGGCTACATCGTGGATCACCTGATCATAAGCCCGCTGCATAAAAGAAGAATAGATATTGCAGAATACCCGCATGCCCTGTGTAGCCATCCCCGCACTTAGTGTAACAGCATGCTGTTCGCAAATACCTACATCGAAAGCACGATCCGGCATCTTCTCCATCATAAACTTCAACGAGGAACCGCTGGGCATCGCCGGGGTAATTCCAAATATTTTTGGATTTTGTTCCGCCAGCTCGATCAACGAAAGACCAAATACATCCTGGTATTTTGGCGGCTGCGGAGTAGGATAGTGTTTCTTATAGATTTCACCGGTGATCTTGTCGAACAGACCCGGCGCATGCCATTTGGTCTGGTCCTTCTCGGCCAACGCATAGCCCTTACCCTTCACCGTCATGATATGTAATAGTTTGGGACCGGGCATATTTTTCAGGTCGTTCAACGTATCGACCAGCTTGGTTATATTATGCCCGTCGATAGGCCCGAAATAACGCAGATTGAGCGCTTCGAAGAGATTGCTGCTACGATTGACAAACCCCTTGATGCTATGGTCGATCTTGCTGGCGATCTCACGGCTGAACTGGCTGCCAGGCAACCGGCCAAGCGCCTTCCAGATATCGTCTTTCAGCCTGTTATACGTCTTGGAAGTAGTGATGTCGGTGAGATATTCCTTCAACGCGCCGACATTGGGGTCGATGCTCATACAGTTGTCGTTCAGAATAATGAGCAGATCGGTGTCCGCTACCCCGGCATGATTCATGCCTTCGAACGCCAGCCCCGCCGTCATGGCGCCATCGCCGATAATGGCCACTGCCTTGCGGTCCGTCTCCCCCTTGTATTTAGCCGCCATCGCCATACCCAGCGCAGCGCTGATGGAAGTGGAAGAATGTCCTACCCCAAACGTATCGTATTCGCTTTCCCCCCGTTTTGGGAAGCCGCTCAATCCATTGTATTTTCGGTTGCTGGCAAACTGATCCCGCCGGCCGGTAAGGATCTTGTGACCATAGGCCTGGTGACCGACATCCCATACCAACTGATCATAAGGAGTGTTGAAGACGTATTGCAAGGCGACCGTCAACTCGACCACGCCCAGGCTGGCCGCAAAATGGCCACCGTGAACACTGACCGTATCAATGATATATTGGCGGAGTTCATCACTCAGTTGATGCAATTGCTCCCTGCTTAGTTTTTTGAGGTCGGCAGGGGAATTTATCGATTGGAGCAGCGGCCCCGTGGAAATTTCCATTCTTCGGTCTTTAGGATGCAAATTTACAATTTTATCCCCGGATTTACCTTATAGGGCTATCCGCGGCAGACCCTTAAAGATACCATTTTAGTGGGATTTTTCCGCCCTGTGCCGCCGGGTATCTCTCCCTTTTGCCCGGGATATCTCCCCCTTTTGCCCGACGCACCTCCCCCTTTTGGGGTTGGTGGATGCTATCGGACCGATGGTCGGCTTAATTTGGCCATTAATACAAAAGAAGCAGCCAAAGGGTGGGGAAAAGCCTAGTTTTGGCCATTAAGTGTGCGTATGGCTAAAAATGCAAGCAGATATTACTGGTTTTGTCAACTCGGAGGCTGGGGCTTTTGGGCATTGATCCTGGTATGGCTGAATTCTTCAACTTTTGAATCCAGGATCACGTACAAGCTGGTCGGCCTGGCGGTTGTCGCGGCTTTATCGGGATTCCTGGTCACCCATATTTTCCGGGAAGTGATCCGCCGTACCGGCTGGCTGTCGCTGCCGGTGGAAAAGGCGCTCCCCAAGTTCTTTATCGGGACCCTGCTGACCTGCGTGGCGGGAGCGCTGATCCGGATCACGCTTGTCGACGCGTTGGACCTTGTCTCACTTGCCAGGGGGAAAACGGATTTCGTGTCCCGTCTGCTGCTGACTACATTCGAGTCCGGTCTTATGATCGTTCCCTGGACCCTGATCTATTATTTTTATCATTATATCGAGAAAAGCCGTAAACAACAGCTGGATACGCTCAAGCTGGAGGCCCTGGTCAAAGAACTGGAACTGAAGACGATAAAAGCGCATATCAATCCCCATTTCATTTTCAACGCCCTGAACAGCATCCGCGCGCTGATCGATGAAAACCCCGGTCGCGCAAGGACAGCGGTCACCGAGCTCAGCAATATTCTGCGCAGCAGCATGCAGGCGGAAAAGCTGGAGACCGTGACCTTTGAAAAAGAACTGAATATTGTAAAGGATTATCTTGCGCTGGAATATATTCGCTTTGAAGATCGCCTGAAGGTGGAATATGAGATCGACGAGGATACCCTGGACCAGCCCATCCCGCCGATGATGCTGCAGACCCTGGTGGAGAATGCGATCAAGCATGGGATCAGCCGGCAGGTAGATGGCGGAAAAGTAAAGATCGTCTCCGATTTCAAGGGCGATTATCACGAACTCCTCATCGTCAACACCGGTGTTCTCAATGGCAGCCGCAACGGAGACGGTTTCGGCCTCGCCAGTACGAAGAACAGACTTCAGATCCTTTTCGGCCAGAAAGCAAACTTCGATATCCGGGAAATAAACGGCAACACCGTCCAGGCCAGGGTATTGATACCGGTTGACGGAAGTAAATAAAAATAATAATAATCAAAAGCGGCGGTCCGCCCGCCCAATCAGAGCGGACCCACCCGAGGAACGAAGGGTGCGAACGAGCGCCTCAACAGTGTTGAGGGGCGAAGTTCAGTCCGCCGGCCGAAGGCCCATCATTAACGGTGTTGGGCCCGAGGGATTAATTTTTAAAAAGGCCCTC
>Ga0302324_100004427_pt1 | contig 31105 bp, 28 predicted proteins | sample Palsa_T0_1_FD_201949 | JGI IMG/M metagenome (GOLD analysis project Ga0302324, IMG submission 201949) | Peat permafrost microbial communities from Stordalen Mire near Abisko, Sweden - Palsa_T0_1 | ecosystem: Environmental > Terrestrial > Soil > Palsa > Peat permafrost | place: Sweden: Abisko... | reverse complement strand
TTCACCTACTTGGGTAAGCCCACCCCTCGATTCGAGGGCTACAGACACCCAAGTACGTCAACCCCACCCAGAACGGCGATCGGCCTCCAGTTGTCCCGGTAGCTCGTCCCTGGGCATAGCCCGACCCTGTGGGCGATGCGCCCCGCCGGCCCCGGCCCGGCCTGACCCTAAATGGCGCCACCGGACGCCGGCGGCCCGGGCCCGCCCCGGGCCCAGAGGAGACTGCTGCGGTCGCCGTGAGCCAGATCCCTACCGACTTGGTGGAGGAGCTGAAAGAACTGGTCGTTGCCGGCCCGCTCGGCCATCTGCAGGGGGATGGCGGGGAAGGCGTAGTCCGGGTCGGGCAGGGGTGGATGGGCCTCCGCCGGCTGGCGCGCCATGACCTTGTCGATGACGGGTTGCAGCCGGCGCTGCTTGTCCTGGGCGGCTTTCTCGTCTCGGTCCTTGAATTCGGGAAGGACGTCCCGGCCGAACAGCTCCAAACTTTCACAGATGTGCTCGTGTCGGTTCTTGCCGGCCTGGCTGACGAAGACCACTTGGTCGACGCCGCACTCCTCGAAGCGACGCAGATAGTCCCTGATCTGGTTGGGGGTCCCGATGGCACCCCGCAGCCCGGACTGGCCCTGCTCGACCACCTTGGCGCCCAGCCGGTCGGAGTGGTTGGCCGCCTGGAAGACCGCATCGGGGGAGTAGCCGTGCTCGCCCCGATGCGACTGGAACTCGGACCACACGTCGGTGCGGGCCGGGCTGTGCTTGCCGAAGACGTAGTAGTGGGCCAGGGAGTAGCCGAAGAAGTTGCCGCCTTCGACGCCGCGGGCCAAGGCGTGCTCCTCTGTGTCGGCGCACATGAACGTCGTCACGGCCGCCACGTTCGGGTTGACCGCGTCGCCGATCGGAACGCCCTCTCGTTCCAGGGTGGCGTAGTAGTCGTTGACCCAGAGGGTGGCCTCCTCGGGGTTGATGAAGGCGAACGTGAGGGCGCCGATCCCCTTCTGGGCGGCCAGATGGATGGTGTCACGCCGGCTGCACGCCACCCACACCGGCGGGTGCGGCTTCTGGCGGGGCTTGGGCACGACATTGCGCGGCGGCATGGTCACAAAGTCGCCGGAGTGGCCGGTGAACGGCTCCTCCGTCAGGCAGCGCAGCGCCACTCGCAGCCCTTCCTCCCACATCTGGCGCTTGCGGGCGGGGTCGATCTCGAAACCGCCGAGCTCCGCCTCCGACGATGCCTCGCCGGTGCCGAACTCGACGCGCCCATCCGAGATCAGGTCCAGGGTGGCGATCCGCTCGGCCACCCGGGCTGGGTGATTGAACGGCGGGGGAGTCTGCACGATCCCGTGACCGAGGCGAATGTTCTTGGTGCGTTGCGACACCGCCGCCAGGAAGACCTCGGGCGCGCTGGAGTGGCTGTACTCCTCGAGGAAGTGGTGCTCCACCTCCCACACGAAGTCGATGCCGAGCCGGTCGGCCAGCTCGCACTGCTCCAGGGCATCTTGCAGGAGGTCGAACTCCGAGTCCTCCGCCCACGGTCGGGGGAGCTGGTGTTCGTAGAAGATCCCGAACTTCACGCGGCCGGCTCCGGGCGCCAGTCGCCCAAGGCGTGGAACTGCTCCAGCAGATCGGCGCCGCCCCGCCGGGACGTCAGGACTCGCTGCACCTCGGCGGCCATGGTGGTGCGGTTCTGCTGTTCCACGATCCCCATGGACTCGCGCAGACCCTTATCCCATAAGGTCCCGACGACCTCGGTCCCTGGGTAGTGGCGCCCGGACTGTCCGACGAAGGTGCGGTCGCGCATCTCGGTCAGCGCGGTGCGCAGGTAGTCGACGTGCGGTGTCTCGTCGGCGCGGATGTACGACACGATTCGGGCCGCTTCCCCCTCGCCGGCGACCAGGTCGTCATCGGATAGGAGCGCCTCGGCCCAGGCGAAGATGTGAAACGCCTTGATCTCGATGAACAGCACCCGGCACATGGTGGTCACGAGCATCTCGACTCCGAGATCGAGGTCGGCAAAGCTGCGTTGGGTTTGAAAACGGGCGGCCCGTTCGTCGCGCCCGCCTCCGCCGGTGCCGATCCCCATGCGTTGCAGGAGCACTTGCGACTGGTCCGCGGTGATCGGGTGATCAAAGGCGATGTCTCGCACCGCGAACCACATCTTGTCGTGACCGGCCTTGCCGTCCCATCCCGCTTCGTCGCGGGCGTGAGCCTCGACCAGACCCCGGCCCAGATGGGCCGTCGCGGTGCCGCGGATGTCCTCGTCGAAGAATCCCTGCATGTCGTCCGGCGCCAGGTGGCGGATCATGGCGCCGAAACCCTCGACGGTACCGATGCGTGTCAAGGTGGCGACGATGGGCTCGCGCACCGACTCACTCAGCAGCAACCGGGCCTGCGGGAGGTTGGGATACGGCCCGGGGAAGGAGTCGACCGGCGCGTCAAGGATGTCCGTCCCGAACTGGTCGCGGTGGTGGTCCTGCCAGGCCGCGATCGCCGGCACCCGAAATAGTGTCCGCGGCGACGCGTACGTGCCGTCCTCGAGGAACCCGCCATGGCACTCCAGACCGCCCGCCCGGAGCGGCTCCACCATCGGCGGGTCGGCCAGGATCTCGTCCCAGCCATACTCCAGTGGCGCTGTGATCATGTCGCCCTCCCGGTAAACTCCGTAGGTTACACTCGTCAGTATGGCACGAGTCGCCACCAGGCCGCTACCCCGGGCCGAGCGCCGCCAGGTGATCCTTTCCGGAGCGTCGCGCGCCTTCGCCGCGGGAGGATTCGATGCCACTTCCATGGAGGACATCGCTGAAGCGGCCGGGGTGACCAAGCTCATCGTCTACCGGCACTTCGAGTCCAAGGAGGAGCTCTACCGGGCCATCCTCGAGGAGGTCTCGAGCCGCCTCAGCGGCGACATCCGGGGTGCACTCAGAGCATCTCACCCCCGCGGGGTCATCGCCCCCGTCTTCCTCGGGGTCGCCCGCCACGACCCGGACGCGTTCCGGCTGCTGTGGCGGCACTCGTCGCGGGAGCCGAAGTTCGCCGAGTACGCCGAGATCGTGCACCAGGCGTCCGTGGTCTTCGCCCGGTCGTTGCTCCGCGGCCGCGTCGATCGAGCGGTGCTGGACTGGGCGGCTCCCATGAGCGTCGACTTCTTGGTGGACGCGGTCCTCAACTGGCTGGACTACGGCGACTCCCGCCACGACGATCGCTTCCTCGACGTGGCCAACCGCTCCCTCGTTGCGCTCATCCGGACCTGGTCGGGCGCAGCCGCCGACTAGCTCCTAGCTCCGACGGCCCCCGCCCCCGGCAGCGCCGAGGATGCGCAGCATGGAGATGTAGACGAGCACCAGCGCGGTCATCATGGCGAAGGCGGCCGCCCATTCGCCTTCCGCCGAAACCCCCCGGGCCTCGGACTGGGTGACGTACTGGAAGTCGGTAAAGAGGTTGAGCACCGCGATGCCGAGCGCCAGCACGCTGAACACGAGCCCGACGCCGGTGAGGTCGTTAACTCCCGGCACCGACAGGCCGACCAACGACAGGAACCCGACCGCCATGATCCCCAGCGCGCCCATGAAGGCGAGACTCATCATGCGCGGCGTCACCCGCACCAGCCCGGTCCGGTAGAGGACCAGAGCCGCCACGAACACCCCGGCGGTAAAGACGATGGCCGTCACCACGATGCCGTGGCCGAAGCTGGAGAAGAGCCGCGACACCGACCCGAGGGCCAGCCCTTCGATAACGGAGTAGGTGGGAGCCAGGTATCTGGCCCAGCGCATCCGGAACCAGCCGACCAGCACCAGGACGAACGCCACCACCATGAAGCCGTAGGCGGTGTCGGGGGGTACGGCGAAGTAGCCGATCATCCCGCACACCAGGGCGGTGGCGCACAGGCCGGCGAGCTTGTCGAAGGCCCGGTTGGCGCTGAAGCGGTCGGTGGGTGCCTGAGGGCCCGGCTGTCCGGGATACCCCTGGTATCCGGGCGGGGGTCCCGCGGCCGGCCCGTACTCGGTGTCGATGCGCTGGAAGGCTGACTTGACGCTGGTCGAGCTCACCGACCAATTGTGCCGCAAAACGCGATGGTCATGGGCGCAGTTCCGCTAATACTTGGCTCGCTGTCCGGCCGTAGGTGCCTGGCCAACCGGCATGTGCCGGATGATGTTCTCCTGGCTGTAGGAGGCCACCAATCGACCGTTCTCGGTGAATACGTCGGCCTGACCGTATGAGCGGCCCCGGCCCGCGTACGGGCTGCGGTGGGCGAGCAGCAGCCAGCTGCCGGCGTCGAACGGCTCGTGGAAACTGAGGGTCTGGGCGACGACGCTGGTCGAGATGGTGACGTGGGCGAGGGCCTGCCCCACCCCCTTGTGGGGGCGCATCGCCGTGGCGATCAGGAAGCCATCGGACGCGAAGGCGAGCAAAGCTTGACTGGCGGCCAACCCAGCGGGAACCTGAGAGAATCGGCTCCACACGCAGAGTTCCGGCGGCCCGACCTGGTCGGGATCTTGCATGTCGACGTCATCGACAACGCGTAACTCCCACCAGGGGTGGCCGCCCGACCGGGTCGGGATCTGATCTGGTCCGGGCCCGGCCGGCGGATTCGTGCCGTGGCGGATTAGGTCCGGTTCGGGATCGTGCAGCAGGGCAACAGAACGAGTGCACAGCCGATCACCCTGCCGGGCGGAGATGCCGAGGCTGGCGAAGATGCGCCCATCCTGAAGCGGCTCGACGTCGATCTCGAGAGGGTGCTCAGGTGACCCACCCCGGGCGAATACCGTGTGGAGCGACTTGATCTCCTTGCCCGGAACGGATTGCGAGGCGGCCACAACCACCTGGGCGAGTATCTGGCCGCCGAAGATCACCGGGGCCGGCCCCGAGAGGTTCTCGGCCCGGAACTGATGGGTGCCAATCCGCTCCAGGGTGAGCATCCCGGCTGGCGTGTCAATCACACGAATCGACATTCCGCTCATCATCGCGCCCGGCGTCAAGCCAGGATGACAAGGTGGAGTCCAGACGCGTTGCGGTCGCCTGCTGCCGGCGGGCAACCGATGCGGCACCCAATGACCTGTATCCCGACCCGGACGCTCCCCCCTTGCAGGCTGCGCTGCGCTCGCTGGGCGTGTCATCGGCGCTGGTGTCTTGGGACGACCCGTCGGTCCCGTGGAAAAAGTTCTCGCACGTGGTCATCAGCAGCACTTGGGACAGCGTCGACCGTCCGTGCGAGTACCTGGCATGGGCCCGGCAGGTCGCCGACGTCACCACCTTGGTCAACGAGGTGGCGTTCGTCGAGTGGAATCTCGACAAGACGCACCAGCGAGAACTCGCCGCAGCTGGCGTTCCGACCATCCCCACCGACTGGCTCGCTCCCGGTGATCTTTGGGCTCCCCCAACAACGACCGAGTTCGTTGTCAAGCCGTCGGTCTCGGCCGGCGGTCGGAGCACCGCTCGTTACGCCGCCGGCGACCCTGCCGCCGTTGATCACGTCCGAGCCCTCCACGGCGAGGGCCAGACCGTGATGGTCCAGCCGTACGTCCACGCGATCGACGCCGACGGCGAAGTCGACATCGTGCTTTTCAACGGAACCTTCAGTCACGCCGTGAAGAAGCAACCCGCTCTCGAGGTCGGTCAGGGTCTGGTCGAGCACCCGTGGGAGCGGATGGCATGGGAAGGTATCGTCACCCCGACGGCCGGCGAGATGGACGTGGCGGATGCCGTCCTTGGCGTCGTCCGCCAACGGGTAGGCCGGTACCCGGTTTACAGCCGGGTCGACCTCATTGGCGGGCCGACCGGCACCCCGACCCTCTTGGAGATAGAGCTCATCGACCCCTACCTGTCCCTCGACACGGAACCGGCGGCTGCCACCCGGATGGCCCGAACGATCCTGAACTCATAGCGACACCCCCGATCCGAGGTCGGCCCTGAGACGCGACGCGCAAGCTGTCAGTGAGTCACACTCACAGGTGGTGATGGCATCGAGAAGTTGCACCATCTGTTCCAACTGGTGGATCTGATCGAGGAGCTGAGATCGCTTGTACGTGGAGAGATTTCTCCAGGCCGGGCCGGGACCCTCGTAGCCGAGGGTGTCGAGCATCACGCGGACCTCGGCCAGGCTGACCCCCGCCCTGCGGGCGGCGCTGACAACTGTCAGTACGTCGAGGACATCCTCGGCGTACTGCCGGCGTCCTGCGACTCGGTTTGGTCTGGCGATCAGGCCGACCTCCTCGTAGTAGCGAAGCGTCGTGGCCGGAATCCCGCTTCGCTGGGCGACCTCGCCGATGGCCAGGGTCACAGGCCGAAGGCGGCCGCCAGCGCGGCCAAGGGTTCGGGGGGCCCCGTCACATCGAGAACGGCGTGGGACGGGTCGGACCTAACCGACCAGGTCGCCCACCCGCAACATGACCGCTCCGCGCAGACGAGCGCTTCGAGCTGTCTGAGCGCGGCGTGCTCGAAGACGATCCGGAATCCGGCCTCGGTGCGATCCCGCTGGACGACTAGCAGAGCCAGTGACCGCCAGGCCCGGACTCGCTCGTCTCGGTTCGGCTTGGGTAGCTGGCAGGGGAGGGACGACGGTGAGGTGCTCATCGCTCCAGCATGCAACTTCGAGTTGGCTCGAAGTCAAGAGGGATTCTTACCGGCGGCGAAACCCGCTCAGGAACTCGCTTGCCGTGGTCCCGGATGGCACACAAGGATGGTGTCGTGACCCAGCCTCGTCACCGCGCTGACAGGTTTATCGATCCCGTCACCGACCCGCGCGAGAGTGAGAAATCGCTCGGCGACGAGCGAGAGACGCTCACAGAGTTCCTGCGATGTCAGCGTCTCACCCTCCAACTCAAGTGCGAGGGCCTCGACGCCGCGCAGCTCGCTAGTCGGGCGGTCGAGCCGTCGACGATGTCTCTGCTCGGTCTGGTTCGACATATGGCCGAGGTCGAACGCGGCTGGTTCCGCCGCAGGTTCGCGGGCCAGGATTTGCCCAAGCGCTACCAGTCCGATTCCGAGCCCGACCGCGACTTCGACGGAGCCGTGGCCGATCAAGCAGTAGTTGACGAGGCCTGGGCGGCCTGGCACGACGAGGTCGCCTTCGCTGAGCAATTCGCGCGCTCGACCGATCTCGACTTCGTCGGACACGACTCGGCCGGGAACCCGGTCTCCCTGCGTGAACTGATGGTCCACATGATCGAGGAGTACGCCCGCCACAACGGCCACGCGGATCTACTGCGCGAACGACTTGACGGACACCTCGGGGAGTAGCGGAGTCGGACTACGCCGTACCGACCAAGGGCTCAACCGCGCCCGGGCCGGGCGCGGCCCGGACATCCCTGGCCCCGATCGGCGCCCCGCAGGCCGAGCAGGAGAGCACCGCATCGGAGATCTCCCCGCAGGCCTTGTGCGTCACTTGAAGCGGAGGACCGTCAGGGGCCGCATGTTTGTCACCCCATTGGCGCATGGTGGTGACCACCGGCCATAGGTCCCGGCCCTTGTCGGTGAGTCGGTAGTCGTGGCGCGGCGGATGGTCGTTGTAAGGGATCTTGACCAGAACCCCGGCGTCCACCAGGTGGGCCAACCGCTGATTGAGCACGTTGCGGGAGATCCCGAGGCGCTCCTGGAACTGGTCGAATCGGGTCACCCCGAGGAAGGCGTCGCGCAGGATCAGCATCGACCACCACTCGCCGACGACCTCGAGGCATTGGGCTATCGAGCAGTGCATGTCCGAGAAACTCTTGCGTTCCACACCACCGAGGATACTGGGTTGCTTGATAGAACGCTAGCGACCATCGGGAAGAATAGCGGGGCACCTACAAACCAGGTCGAGAGAGACGCCGTGATTGATCCACAGACACCAGCCGAGGGGGCGTTGCACGGGCTCCGGGTGGTGGAGGCCGGACTGCTCGTGCAGGGACCGCAGGCAGCTGCCACGCTCAGCGACTGGGGCGCCGAGGTGGTGAAGGTGGAACTCCCGGGTTTCGGAGATCAAAGCCGGTGGTTGTTGCTGGCCCCTGACGATCCCCGTTCGGCCTATTTCATCGCCTGTAACCGAGGTAAGCGAAGCGTGACCATCGATCTGCGGAATTCGTCGGGCCGTGAAGTATTCCTGCGACTAGTCGAGACCGCCGACGTGGTGATCACCAACTTCAAGCCCGGGACCATGGAGGCTTGGGGACTGGGCTACGAAGAAGTCGCGGCGCGCAACCCTCGTGTCGTCTACGCGGCCGGGTCGACGTTCGGGGAGATCGGCCCCGACGCCCAGAGGGAGGGCGCCGACTTGAGCGGACAAGCCGCCGGTGGGCTCATCAGCACGACTGGCATGGACGGGGGTGATCCGACTCCGATAGGGGTCACCATCGCCGACCACATCGCCTCCCAGAACTTGGTCGGAGGGATCCTCGCCGCTCTCGTGGCTCGCGCCCGGACCGGAACCGGACAGCGGGTTGCCACCTCCCTTCTGGCCGGCCAGATCTGGGCGCAGGCGAGTGAGTACACCGCGTATCTGCTGTCTGACCGAGTTGCGGGAAGAGCGAACCGCGGCCACCCGCTGATCGCTGGTCTCTACGGCATCTTTGGCACCATGGACGGCTGGATCGCGATCGTAGGAGTGGTCGGTCGCGCTCGGGCCATCTTCTACGAGACGATCGGCGCCCCTGATCTGTCGGAGCGCTTTCCTGAACCGTTCTACTGGGCGGCTCAGAAGGCTGAGCTGTTCCCGTTGCTCGACGCCATCTTCGCCACCCGGACCACAGAGGAGTGGTGCAAGATCCTCAGTGCTGCCGGCTTGCGACACGCTCCGGTAAGAGATCACGCCCAGGTCGCGGCCGATCCGGCGGTGTGGGAAAACGGCTACCTCACCAATGTCGAGACCTCATCCGGCCAGGCGGCGGTCGTTGCTTCGCCAGTCCACTTCAGCCACACGTCCGCTCGGGTGAGCGCGACCGCCCCCGAGCTCGGGCAGCACACCGAGGAGGTCCTTCTCGAGATCGGCTACACCTGGGAGGACATCGGCACTCTCACCGCCGAGGGGGCGATTTGAAGAGGGGTCGCCTCGACGGGCAACTACTCGAGATCCTCTACAACGCTAGGTAGCCGGCCGGGGGCAGCCGCCGACCAGCGCCGTCAGGTAGCCGGCGATATCGATGGTCGTGCGGTCGTGCAGGTAAGGACCGACGATCTGGATACCGACCGGCAGCCCGAGCGCAGTGACCCCGACGGGGACGACGGTGGCCGGCAGGTAGCAAAGACCGGCGGGAGCCATCCAGGTCGCAGCGTCCCAGTAGGGCCAGTCCCGCCCGCTGAACCGTACCGTCCGGCCGGCTATGGGCTCGGTGTGGTCGTGGGGGATAGCCGGGCAGGGCATCACCGGGAGCAGTACGGCGTCCCAGTCGGCGAACAGTTCCTCCCACCGCAGCCGCATCTGCAGCCGCCGTTCGTTGGCGCTCAGCCATTCTCGATGCCGGATGGCGGTGCGGCGTCGGGTCAGGGCCAATGGGGTGTCGCCGTCGTCGCCGGCCATACGTTCTAGCGCCTCCAAGGGAAACCCGCCGGACAGCGCCGCGTGAAGCAGGGTGAAGAAGGTGTCCGCCGCCTTTTCCAGGCTGAACGCCGGCCGCACCTGCGTGTCCACCCGCGCCCCCTCGGCGGACAGCGCCGCCGCCGCCCGTTCGAGCAGCGTGCCCACTTCTGGTTCTACCGGGCAGCGGTCGTCGTCCAGCCAGGCCCCGATGCGATACCCGGCCAGGTCGGCCGACCGGGGCGGGGGCAGTTCCAGCCGCCAGGCCGGTTTGTTCCAACGGTCCGGGCCGGCCAGAACCGTAAGGCCGAGCTCCAAGTCGGCGGCCGAGCGCGCCATCGGGCCGGCCACCGCCAAATCGGCCTGGGTCAAAGTTCCCGGCGGCCCGGGGATCTGTCCGTGCGCCGGGACGATGCCGTAGCTGGGCTTGTGTCCCATAACCCCCGACATGTGGGCCGGCAACCGGATCGACCCGCCGATGTCGCTGCCCAGTTCGAAAGGCGTAAACCCGCACGCCAGCGCCGCCGCCGACCCTCCCGACGATCCACCCGGGGTGCGGCTTGCATCGAAGGGATTGTTGGTGCTGCCGAACACCTCGTTGTAGCTCTGGAAGTCGCCGGCGTATATCGGGAGGTTCGTTTTGCCGAAGATCACGGCCCCGGCTTGACGCAGGGCCGTCACCGGCCAGGCGTCGATTTCAGGTACGAACTCGGCCAGCTCCGGCGCGCCCGACGTGGTCCGCATCCCGGCCGTCTGCCACGAATCCTTGATCGTGATCGGCACCCCGTGCAACGGTCCGATCGGCTCGCCGTGAGCCACGGCCTCGTCGGCGGCCGCCGCTTCCGAGCGGGCCCGTTCGGCGTCGATGGTGACGACACTGTTGATGGGCCCGTCCAGCGTCGCCACCCGATCGAGCAGGGCGTCGAGCACTTCCCGGCTCGACACCTCCTTGGCGCGGATCCTGCCGGCCAGTTCCGCAGCAGCCTGGTAATGCAGATCGTCACCCATCACAGCCGCCGACCCTAAGCCCGCCGCACGGAAAGCTCTAGACGAATGTGGCCGCGCTCACCTAGACGAACACCTGTTCGCTATCTCGTCTAGTATTGGGGTCATGTTCGATACGACCGCCGGGCCGGCATGGTCGCTCGGGCTCGACTCGGTGCAGCGCCAAGCCGTCGAGCACGAGGGCGGCCCGCTGTTGATCGTGGCCGGGGCGGGCACCGGGAAGACTCGGACCTTGGTCGCCCGCTTGGCCCGCCTGATCGACACCGGCGTGGCGCCCGACCGCCTGGTGCTCGTGACCTTTTCGCGTCGGGCGGCCGCGGAGATGGTTCGACGCCTGGTTCCCCTGGTCGGACCGGCGGTGGCGCGCCAGGTGCGCGCGGGGACGTTCCATTCGATCGCCTTCCATCTTCTGCATGCGCATGCGGATGCCTTTGGCTTGGCTGACGGATTTAGCGTCATTGATCAGGGCGATGCTGCCGACCTGATGGCCTGGAGTGAGCAAGTGAGAGTCCCCGGCGACAGGCGGCGACGCTTTCCCCGCAAGGACACCCTCATGTCGGTGTACTCGCGAGCGGTCAACGCCCAGCAGCCGCTGAAGGAGGTGCTCCGCCGTCACTTCCCGTGGATCCAGGAACACGAGGCTGCTATTAGTGAGGTGTTCGACGCCTACTCGGAGCGAAAGCGGGCTCGGGGCCTGCTCGACTTCGACGACCTGTTGCTGTACTGGAGGGCGGCCGCAGCTGATCCGGTGACCGGTCCGGCGTTGGCCGCCGGCTATGCCCACGTGCTCGTCGATGAGTACCAGGACACGAACGTCCTGCAGGCCGACATCGTCCGTAACCTGCACCAGGGGGGATGCAACATCACGGCTGTTGGCGATGACGCCCAGGCGATCTACGCCTTCCGGGCCGCGACCGTCCGCAACATGCTCGGCTTTTCGGACGACTTCATCGGGGCGACCATCGTGACCCTGGAGCGGAACTACCGTTCCACCCAGCCGATCCTGGACCTGGCCAACGCGGTGCTCGACGAAGCCACCGAGGGCTACACCAAGCACCTCTGGACTGAATCGCCCAGCGGTCCTCGGCCCGTGCTGGCCACCTGCCCCGACGAAGGTGCGCAAGCCGAGACCGTGGCCGAGGTCATCCTCGAACACCACGATGCCGGCATGCTTCTCCGCGAGCAAGCCGTGCTCTTTCGGACGTCCCATCACAGCGACCTACTCGAGGTCGAACTACGCCGGCGCGGGATCCCGTATGTCAAGTACGGCGGGTTGCGCTTCCTGGAGGCGGCTCACGTTCGGGACCTCCTGGCCGCGCTGCGGGTCCTGGAGAACCCCCGCGACGAACTGGCTTGGTTCCGGCTGTTGCAGCTCCTCGACGGCGTGGGACCGTCCGGGGCCCGGCGCGTCATGGCGGAGTTGGGCGTGACCGAAGACACCGACGGCTCCCAAGCAGCCGATTCGGCCGGCGCCGTTGCTCGCTTCGCGACCCTCCCGAGGGCGCTGCCCCTCCGGGCCGCAGAGGACGCGGCCGGCCTGGCCACGGCGCTGCACGACTGTGTCGGCGACAACCTCAACCCGGCCAGCCAGATCGACCGGCTGCGAGGTGGCCTGGAACCCCTTCTGCGGCGCCGCTACGACGACGCCGAGATCCGGCTGCGCGACTTCGACGCCCTGGCCCAGGTGGCGTCCGGTTTCGCCAGCAGAGCCACGATGGTCGCCGAGCTGACCCTGGACCCGCCCTCGTCGACCGGCGATCTGGCTGGCCCGCCTCACCTCGACGATGACTACGTGACCCTGTCCACGGTCCACTCGGCCAAAGGAGGAGAATGGCGCGTCGTACATGTGATCTACGCAGCCGACGGGATGTTCCCTTCGGACATGGCCACGGGCAGCCAGGCCGAGATCGAGGAGGAACGTCGCCTCTTCTACGTGGCCCTCACCCGGGCCAAGCAGCGTCTACACATCTACGCCCCGCTGCGCTACCACCACGGTGGGCCATTCGGGCGGCGCGACACCCATAGCTACGGACAGCGCACCAGATTTCTCCCTCCCTCGCTCAACGGGCTGCTTGACCACAGGGCGGTGCGGACCCGCCATGACGACGTGGTATTGCCCTTGGCGACCGTGGCCCTGCCGTCCGCCGTCGACCAATCTCTGCGATCACTCTGGTGACACCTGGTGCGTTCGGGGCCGACAGGTGTCCGGAATCAAGGCTCTCGATGAGGGCGTCGTCATCGACCAATGCCCCGCGGGCCACATTGACGAGCACGCTGCCCGGTTTCATCCGGCTGAGGAAGTCGGCGTCGACGAGGTTCTCGGTCTCGGGCGTGGCCGGCGCGGCGAGGACTATCACGTCGGCGAGTCCGACCACCTGGTCAAGTTGATCAGGGGTGACGGTTCGCTCAGTCGGATCACTTGGCGACGGGTGTCGACGACACCCGATCACCTGCGCGCCAAATGCTCGTGCTCGCAGCGCAACTTCGGTCCCGATCGCGCCGAGCCCGACGATCGCCCAGGTCGAGCCCGAAACCTCGCGCCAGTCGTGGATTCGCCAGTGGCGCCCCGACGCTTGGTCTCGCCACTGCCCGGCGCCTTGGAACTCGTCGAGCACTGAGCGCATGACGAATTCGGCGATGGGCAGACTGTTGACGTGGGCGTTGGTGACCCGAACCCCATGCGCCACGAGTGCTCCAAATACCGGATCGTCGTAGCCGGCGCCCGGTGACTGGAACCAGCGGAGCCCCGCACTGTCGAGCATGAGCGAGAAGAACGACGCCAACGGGGCCCCTTCTCGGAACAGATCCGATGTCCCCCAAGCTATGTTTGGATGCGCTTCCTTCTGCGCGACCGACACACCGTGCTGGTCACACAGGCTTCCGTCATCGTTCATGAGCAGCCAGTCAACCCCTTCCCGGGAGAGCTGTGCACCGAAGGAGTGGTATGCCACCGCAGTGAGGAGGACTAGCACCGGCCCAAGTTATCCGCCGACGTCCGATTTCGGAGAGGAGCGGGCTTGATCTCGGTCATCCGATCTCAACACTTCGTGGCGCGCACCAGCACGCCCCGCTTGGTGAGCCGCAGTGGAAGCTCAACCGTCTCGGCTTGTTCCTCCGGGATGTAGCTGTGGCGGCAATAAGGCAGTCATGGCGCGCCGCTCGGCAGGGGGTTGACGAGGGTGAGGTCGGCGGCGTACAGATCGTTCATGCACCCGGCCAAGGGGACGACACTTTGGTCGCGATCGCGGCCAACGCAGAGGAGCCAGTGGTCTTGGTTTCCGCGGATAAAGCTCTGCGGGACCGGATCCGGGCCAGCGGGGCCACGGCCGTAGGTCCGACCTGGTTGCTCGATCGACTCAGGCCGTAACCAGGATCGATGCCGGATCCTCCGTCTGCTCAGGGATCGAAGCTGACCGGGGTGGCCGGCAACCCCAGGTACTCGAGGACGGCGGCCGCTTCAGCGGTGAGAGACTCTCGTGCGGCGGAGCTGAGGTCCTGGAGGGGGCGGATGGTGATCCGGCCGCTTGCCAGACCCCAGGTGGCGACGGCCCGGCCGTCGATGAGGGCGAAGGGCCTAAACAGACCATTGGTGGTGACGATGCCAGTGTGGCCGGCGAGGATCTCGGAGTTGGACGACCATCCGTGCAGGAGAGGGTCGAATGGCCCGGCCAGCCTCGGCGGTGGAAAGACAGCCGAAGGTTCCCGCCCGGTCAGGTCGAAGAGGTCCTCGCTGATCCTCGACACCTGGTCGCCCGCAGCGGCCAGGCCCCGTCGGGCGTCGAGCAACCCGATCCCCGCCCACTTGGCCAGGTCGGCGCTGCCCGCTGGGCCGTGACCAGCCAGGTAACGCAGAGCCAGTAGCCGCAAAGCCTCGTCGGGATCGAGTTCCTCGGGCTGTGTTCCCAGCCAGTTCCGGGCGTTGACGAAGCAATGCTCCCCAGGCAACAGTGGCCCCCTTACGAGCGGGGTGGCGATGGACGCGGCGACGAGGATGTGCACAAACGCCTGCCCGGCGGTGCGAATTCCGATCTCGTCCAATGCAGCTTTCAGCTCCGCCCTGGTTCGGGGTCTGGCAGACACTTCCTCTGCGACGACCGCGACGCCACGTTCGGCGTCTGCGGCGCTCACACCCTCCTGGGCGAGACGGCGGCGGCTAGCGGTCACCAGCCGCGGGACGGTGAGAGACCGAAGCCACCAGTAGTCGGCGGACGGCACCAGGTGCAGGGTGCCGCGGTTCAACCACGTGACGACGACGCTGCGCCGTTCGGTCAACGCCAAGTCGAAGTCCGCGGCGGTCACACCTCGGCTACGGATCCGCACGGCCAGGCGGGCCCCTTTCAGGTCCTGGGCCTGAACAGCCAGGAGACGTTCGACTACCGATTCGACCGACTCTCCCGGCACACCGGTGACGAGCTGAGCGCGCAGGCGCGACGCCAGAACCAAAGTATTCAATCCGAGGACTTCTATCTCGACGACGGCGAGCTGAGGTATGCCGCCGCCACGCTTTTGGGCACGACCATCTGCCACGCGTCGATAACGAGGTCGTGCAGTTCAGCCTGGCTAATCGCCCGAAGGCGTACCCGGACCCAGTTGTAGCGTAGATCCGATGGGCGCGGCATCAGAAACTTGTCAGGCTCCGAAGCCACGAGTGCGTCGCGCTCCTCCTTTGGGAACGCGAAGCCCATCACTGTCTCGTCCGGCGAGAACGCCAGAAATACGATTCTCCCGACTCGAAACTTGACTCGGTCGCGGACCAAGGCTTCATATGACCGAGGCAAGTGCGAAGCGAGAGCTCGCACGTCCTCGATGGTCACCATCCCGGGGGCAGAATCTAGCCATGACTGCTACGAACCACGACTTCGACGACTTCTCGCCCGCGACGTTGTCCCAACGCGGTTCGGTCAAGTGGTCGTTCTACGGCGCCCGCGTGCTTGCCGCCTGGGTCGCAGAAATGGACTTCGCGGCCGCTCCACCGGTGCGGCAGGCGATCCTCGACGCCGTGGCCCGTGAGGAGTTCGGCTACCCGCTGCCCGACGAAATCAGCCCGTTGCCGGAGGCGACAGCGACGTGGGAGCAGCGCCGTTACGGCTGGACGGTGGAGCCGACCCGTATCCACACGGTGCCCGATGTCCTCCGCGGCGTGGAACTCGCCGTTGAGCAGTACTCCCCGACGGATTCGGCCGTGCTCCTGCCCACCCCCGCCTATATGCCGTTCTTCGAGATACCCAAGGCGATCAGGCGGCCTACCGTCGAGGTGCCGACGGTACGCGACGAGCACGGCGTGCGGACCTTGGACTATGACCGAATCGACGACGCCTTCGCCGCTGGCGCAGGGACGATCATCCTCTGCAACCCCTACAATCCGCTGGGCCGATCGTTTACCGTCTCTGAGCTGACCGACCTCGTCGGCATCGTCGACCGCCATGGCGGACGGGTCGTCGCCGACGAGATCCATGCCCCACTTACCTATTCTGGCCACCGCCACGTCCCCTACGCCAGTATCTCGGAGGCCGCGGCGGACCATTCGGTCACGGTCGTGTCCGCCTCCAAAGCGTGGAACCTCGCCGGTCTCAAGTGCGCTCAGGTGATCCTCAACAGCACACGGGACGACGCCCGCTGGCGATCGATATCGCTGATGCGAACCCATGGAGCATCGCCGATTGGCGTGCGAGCCAATGTGGCCGCCTACCTCGACGGGGGGCCCTGGCTGGACGATCTGATTGTCTACCTAGACGGTAACCGACAGCTCCTGGCCGAACTGCTATCGGCGCAACTCCCGGCCGTTGAATACACCCCTCCAGACGCGACCTATCTAGCCTGGCTGGACTGCCGGGCGCTGGAGCTGGACGTCGAGCCGGCCCAGTTCTTCCTCGACGAGGCAAAGGTGGCCACGAACGCCGGCCCCGCCTTTGGCGGCGACGGCGCCGGACACATTCGGTTCAACTTCGCGACCTCGAAGGCGATCCTCTGCCAAGCCGTCGAGGCCATGGCCGCGGCGGTTACTCGACACCGAATCGGCCCGTAGCCGACTGCGTTCGACGGCGACCGGTTACCCGAAGCGGTGTTCGTGGGCGTAGCGAACGGCGGTTGCCCGGTCGGGGGAGCCGGTCTTGGTGAAGATGCGGTTGATGTGGCTTTTGACGGTGTTGGCGCTGAGGTAGAGCTCGGCGGCGATGTCCGGGTTCGACATGCCGAGGGCCATCATGGCCAGGATCTCCCCTTCCCTTCTGGTCAGACCATCAGGCAACTCCTCTGGCAGCGACCGCCGGAGTTCGGCCGGTGGGGCGGGGCGGGTGGCTGCGGCCACGAGGGTGGCCTGGATCGCGGAGTCCAGGACCGAGAGGCCCGTCGCTGCACCGCGCAGCGCATTGGCGATGTCGACCCGATCGGCGTCCTTGGTCAGGTAGCTGCGAGCGCCGGCCCCGAGCGCCGCGAGGACGGAGACGTCGTCGTCGTAGGTGGTGAGCACCACGATGGCCACCTCAGGCTGCTGCTCGGTGAGCAGGCGGGTGGCCTCGATGCCGTCCAGGACTGGCATATGCAGGTCGAGGAGAATGGCGTCGGGCCGGTGTTCGGCGACGAGCTCGATAGCTTCCCGGCCGTTGGCGGCAGAGCCGACGACGTCGATGTCGGGGAGCAGCCCGAGCAGCAGCACCAGTCCCTCGCGGACGCTCGCCTGGTCATCGGCGATGACGATCCGCAGCGGCGCCGGCGAGTCAGTCATTGGGGCACCTGGGCGGTGACTACCCACGTGTCGTGGTCGAGGTTGGCCCCCAGCGATCCGTCGAGGAGCAGAAGTCGCTCTCGCATCCCGACCAACCCGTAGCCCCCGTTGACCGTCTCCAGCGACGGGCGACGGGCGGCGTCATGAGACAGCTCGTTGACCACGGTGAGGGTGGTTCGCTCCTGGTCGTAGTTGAGCCGGACCTGGACCGGTTGATGAGGGGCGTGTTTGGCCGCGTTCACCAGGGCCTCCTGCGCCGCGCGGGTGAGAGCCAGGTCCACGTCGGCCGCCAGTGATCGCTGCTCGCCGGTTACCTCGAAGCTCACCTGGGTGCCGAATTGACGCCGGTGCCTGGCGCCGAGCTCGGCGATCACGTCAGCCAGTGGAGGCGTGTCGGTGCGTAGCGCGTGAAGGGCTCGGCGGGTCTCTTTGAGCCCGTCGGTCGTGGCGCGCCGGGCGTGGCCGAGGAGTTCCACGGCTCGATCGATGTCGCGCTGGTCGGTGAGCACGGCCTGGGCGGCCTGGATCTGCACGCCGAGCGCGCCCAGCGAGTGAGCCAGCAAGTCGTGGATCTCGCGCGCGATGCGGTTGCGCTCGTCGAGGGCGGCGGACTTTCGCTGTTCTTGTTGGAGCTGCTCGAGGTTCGCCATGAGGGCGGCGGACTGCTCGGCCTGGATCCGGTAGCCGCGCACCACCCGGCCGAAGAGGAGGCCGAGGACCATGATGAGCGGGTACCCGAACGTACCGAAGGTGCCGACGCCGTAGGCCAGTCCCGCGGCCATCACCGCCAGAACGCCTGCCCCGGTGACGACGCCTGCGACCTCGAAACTGAAGAACACTCCCGATCCGACAGTGGCCGCCGAGCTCAGGATGCTGAAGGGCCCACCGTTGTTGCTCAGCGACGCCCATCCGCACATCACCACCATGGCCCCGGCAGACCATGGCAGCACGCGCGCCAGCCGCGCCCGTAGGGCAGGGGAGTGCTCGCTGGCCCTCCACATTCCCATCGTTAGCAGCGAGACAACGAAGGCCACGATCTCGTCGATCAAGTTGCGCGTTGGGCCGTATGGCGCGGGGAAGGTGGAGGCGGCAACCACGATCAGCGAGAGGATCGGGGCGGCCCAGCCGACCCAGCCCGGCGTCTTCAGCGCCGGCAGGGCACCTGCCGGCGGGATAGCCTCGGACATGGCGCCACTGTAGGGGGCCATAAGCGGCACTACGTCAACCTGGCGGGTGGATCGGTGGTAGGGGATTTCCCTTTTTCTAATACCGGACTCATACCGGCTCTAATACCTGAGCCATTCCGGCCCATGCCGCATGAGAGAAGAAACCAACCGCTGGGCTGATGACCGGCCGCTCGCTGGGACCGAGACTTGTCTCCATGCCTTCGACAGCTATCGACGACCGGCAGACCGCCCCGGCCGCACAAGCCATCAATCTGACCAAGACCTACGGGACCGGCCAGACGGAGGTGTGCGCCCTGGTCGGGGTCGACGTGACGATGGAGCGGGCCCGGTTCACCGCGGTTATGGGCCCATCCGGGTCGGGAAAGTCGACGCTCATGCACTGCATGGCCGGCCTGGACCGGCCCACGTCGGGGCAGGCCTTCATCGGCGGCCTCGACATCGGTTCCCTGGACGACAGCCGCCTGAGCGTGCTGCGCCGCGACCGGGTCGGGTTCATATTCCAGTCCTTCAACCTCGTGCCTACTCTGACAGCGGGGGAGAACATCACGTTGCCCCTCGACCTGGCCCGGAAAAAAGTGGACAGTTCGTGGTTCGACTACCTCGTGGCCCACCTCGGGATAGGCGACAGACTGTCTCACCGGCCCAACGAGCTGTCAGGTGGTCAACAGCAGCGGGTCGCCTGCGCCCGAGCTCTGATCAACCGGCCCGATCTCGTCTTCGCCGACGAGCCCACCGGCAACCTTGACTCCAACTCTTCCGCCGAGATGCTCGAGTTCATGCGCACGTCTGTCACCGACTTGGGCCAGTCGATCGTCATGGTCACCCACGACCCTCGCGGCGCCGCCTACGCCGACCGAGTCCTGTTCCTGGCCGACGGCTCCATCGTGGACGAGCTATCAGCGCCCACCGCTGACTCGGTCCTCGAGCGGATACGGAACTTGGGAGCCTGAAGTGAGGAAGATCACCATCAAGGGCCTGCTCGCCCACAAACTCCGCCTGGCTCTGACCGCAATTTCGATCATCCTCGGGGTCACGTTCATCTCCGGGACCTACGTGCTGACTGACACATTGCACAACACCTTCTACGGCCTGATCGGGACCATCTATAAGAACATTGACTTCCAGGTCCGCGGCGTGGCCCAATTCCCGACCAGCAACGCCGCCAACGCGGTGCGTGACCCCCTTCCCGACTCGCTCCTGTCGCCCATCCTCCGCGTTCCCGGCGTCGAAGCCGCCGACGGAGGGGTCTCGGGTTACGCCCAGTTCGTTGCCCCCGACGGCAAGCCCATCGCCAACAACGCTGAGGCTACCCTCGGCATCAGCTTCGATCCCGACTCGAAAATCTCCGAGTTGCGCATCGTCAAGGGCAGCGCGCCCACCTCCTCCCGGGACGTGGTGATGGATGCCGCCACGGCCAAGAAGTACCACTTCAGCGTCGGCCAGCAGGTCCGAGTCCTGACTGACGGCCCGGCGCACAACTTCACCATCTCCGGCATCGCCCAGTACGGCACGGCCAATTCCCTGGCCGGGGTGACCCTCGCCGCCTTCACCCTCCCGACCGCGCAGCAGATCGTCGATGAGGTCGGCCAGTTCGACACCATCAACGTCGTCACTCAACCGGGTGCCGACAAGGTCGACGTCCAGCGGGCCATCGCCAACGTCCTGCCTCCCGGAGTCGAGGTCGTCACCGGTCAGACCGTGCAGAACGAGCAAACCACCTCGATTGACAAGGCCCTGTCCTTCTTCTCCACCGCCCTTCTGGTATTCGCCTTGATCGCCCTCTTCGTCGGCGGTTTCACCATCTTCAACACCTTCTCGATCATCGTTGGCCAGCGCACCCGCGAGCTGGCCCTCCTGCGAGTCGTCGGGGCCACCCGCCGTCAGCTGTTCCGCTCGGTGCTCGCCGAGGCGGCCATAGTCGGGACGGTGTCGTCCGCGATCGGGGTCGGGCTGGGTGTGGTCGCGGCCATCGGCATCGAGGCTCTCCTGCGCGGCTTCGGTATAACGCTGCCGTCGGGGTCGCTCGTGTTCGAAACCCGCACCGTCGTGGTCTGCCTCGCGGTCGGCGTCGGCGTGACCATCATCTCGGCTATCGGCCCGGCCCGGCGCGCCGTTCGCATCCCGCCGATCGCGGCCCTCCGCGAGGGCCAGTCCGAAAGCGACGTCCCCTCCCGGGGCCGCTTCCTATCGGGGGGCGCCCTCGCCGTAGTCGGCACCGCCCTGGTCGGCGCCGGGCTTGCCAAGCCAGCCATCCAACTTGTCGGCCTCGGCGCCGCCAGTCTCTTCGTCGGTGTGGCCATGCTTGCCCCCGCCGTCGCCCGCCCGCTCTCGAGCGCCATCGGCCGCCCCTTGGCGCTGGCCCTGGGCGAGGCCGGCAAACTGGGGCGGGAGAACTCCATGCGCAGCCCCCGCCGCACCGCCCAGACCGCGTCGGCCCTGATGGTCGGCCTGGCCCTGGTATCGGCCATCTCCGTGTATGGGGCGTCGGCGAAAAAGTCGGCCACCAGCAGCGTCGACGACACCGTGACTGCCAATCTGATCGTCACCAACGCCAGCAGCAGCGGTAGCGGGAACTTCAGCGCCGCGGTGACGAGGGTGGTGTCCACCGTTCCTGGAGTGACCGCCTCCACGACGGTCTACGGCGGCCAGTTCGAGATCCGCCAGTCAGTCGAGACCATCCGGGCCGTATCGCCCCAGGACTTGTCCAATACGGTCGTCCTCCATGTGACATCCGGGAGCGAGCAGGCGCTCGGTGCCGGCGATCTGCTCCTTGACTCCACCACGGCCAAGTCCGACGACCTCTCGGTCGGCGACACGGTCCCGGTGAAGTTCGCGTTGACGGGTCCGTCCACGATGCGCATAGGAGGGATCTTCCAGACCAACGTGCTCATCGGCAGCTACCTCGTCAGCGACTCGTTCTTCCTTTCCCACTACCAGGACCCGCTCCCCGGTGGCGTCCTGCTCAAGACCGACAACAACGCCGTGCAGGAGCGAGTCCAGGCTGCGCTGGCGCCCTACCCGAACGTGCAGGTCCAGAGTCGGGCCCAGTTCGACAAGTCGCAGACGGCCAGCGTCAATACGCTCCTCGGGTTGGTGTATGCCCTCCTTGGTTTGGCCGTGATCATCGCCCTGATCGGGATTGTCAACACCCTCATGCTGTCGGTGCTCGAGCGCACCCGGGAGATCGGCCTGCTCCGTGCCGTTGGCATGAAGCGACGCCAGATCCGCACCATGATCCGCTCCGAATCGGTCATCCTCGCCGTCTTCGGCGCCATCATCGGCACCGTCATCGGCACCGGCCTCGGTGTCGCTCTGGTGTCCTCGCTCCGCTCGCAGGGCATAACCGACACCGTGGTGCTGGTATCGAGCCTGCTGCTATTCCTCGTCCTCTCGGCTGTGCTCGGTCTGCTCGCCGCCGGTTGGCCGGCGCGGCGGGCCGCCAAGTTGGATGTCCTGGCCGCCATCGCCGCCGAGTAAGTACGGGCCGAACTCAGGAGGGAATGTTGATCAGGCGAGGTCGAAGCGATCGAGGTTCATGACCTTGTCCCACGCAGCCACGAAGTCATGGACGAACTTCTCCTTCGAGTCGTCAGATGCGTAGACCTCCGAGATGGCTCGGAGCTGGGAGTTCGAACCGAAGACGAGGTCGACGGCGGTACCCGTCCACTTGACCTTGCCCGTGGCGGGATCGTGACCTTCGTACCCATGCTCAGACGAGACGGATGGCTTCCACTCCGTGCTCATGTCGAGCAGGTTCACGAAGAAGTCGTTGCTCAGGGTCCCGGGCCGGTCGGTGAAGACACCCTCTCCTGATTGCCCGAAGTTGGCGTTGAGGGCCCGCATGCCGCCGAGGAGAACAGTCATCTCGGGAGCGGTCAGCGTCAAGAGGTTGGCCCGGTCCAGCAGCAGGGTCTCTGGCGCCAACTTCTCGCCGGCTTGGAGGTAGTTGCGAAACCCGTCGTGGGTCGGTTCGAGCACCGCGAACGACTCCACGTCGGTCTGCTCCTGGGAGGCGTCCGTGCGCCCCGGCGCGAACGGGACCGTGACGTCGTGGCCGGCATCCTTCGCCGCTTGCTCGACCGCCGCGCACCCACCCAGAATGATCAGGTCAGCGAGCGAGACCAAGGTTCCGCCCGACTGTGAGCGGTTGAAGTCCTGTTGGATCTGCTCGAGAGCCTGCAGCACCTTGGCCCGCTCGGCGGGGTCGTTGACCTCCCAGTCCCTTTGCGGCGCCAGGCGAATCCGCGCCCCGTTGGCCCCGCCACGCTTATCGGTGCCGCGGAAGGTGGCTGCCGACGCCCAGGCGGTGGAGACCAGCTGGGCGATAGACAGTCCCGATCCGAGGATCTGACCTTTGAGAGCGGCGATGTCCGCGTCCCCGATCAGCTGATGATCGACCGCGGGGACGGGGTCTTGCCACAGCTGCGGCTCGGGAACCAACGGGCCGAGGTAGCGTGAAACGGGCCCCATGTCGCGGTGCAACAGCTTGTACCACGCCTTGGCAAACGCGTCTGCGAGCTGGTCCAGGTTCTCGTGGAAGCGCGTCGCGATCGGGGCGTAGATCGGATCTACCTTCAGCGCCAGGTCCGTCGTCAGCATCATGGGGGCGTGGCGCTTCGACGCATCATGAGCATCGGGTACGGTGCCCTGGGCCGAGGGATCCTTGGGAGTCCACTGCTGGGCTCCGGCGGGGCTGGTCGTGAGCTCCCAGTCGTACTTGAAGAGGTTGTCGAGGTACCCGTTGTCCCACTTCGTCGGCTCGTTGGTCCAGGCGCCCTCCAGCCCGCTGGTGACCGCGTCGGCGCCCTTGCCGCTGCCGAAGGTGTTGGTCCAGCCCAAGGCTTGGGCTTCGACGGGACAACCCTCGGGTTCGGGACCGATGTACTCGGCGCCGGCTGCCCCATGGCACTTGCCGAAGGTGTGGCCGCCGACGATGAGCGCAACCGTCTCCTCGTCGTCCATCGCCATACGAGCGAAGGTCTCCCGAATGTCCCTGGCGGCAGCCACCGGATCCGGGTTGCCGTTGGGCCCCTCCGGATTGACGTAAATCAGGCCCATCTGCACGGCGCCCAGAGGACCGGAGAGCTCCCGGTCGCCGCTGTAGCGCTCATCTCCGAGCCACGTGTCCTCCGGGCCCCAGAAGATCTCGTCGGGATCCCAGACGTCCTCTCGCCCGAAGCCGAAGCCGAAGGTCTTGAACCCCATCGATTCGAGGGCACAGTTCCCGGCGTAGACGAGCAGATCCGCCCAGGAGATCTTCTGGCCGTACTTCTGCTTGACCGGCCACAGCAACCGGCGCGCCTTGTCGAGGCTGGCGTTGTCCGGCCAACTGTTGAGCGGGGCAAAGCGCTGAGCGCCGCGACCGCCGCCGCCCCGGCCATCGGCGATGCGGTAGGTGCCTGCGGCATGCCACGTCAACCGGATAAAGAGCGGCCCATAGTGGCCGTAGTCGGCCGGCCAGAACTCCTGCGAGGTGGTCATCACCTCGACGATGTCCCGCTTGAGGGCGTCAAGGTCGAGGGTCTTGAAGGCGGCCGCGTAGTTGAAGTCCGCGTCCATCGGAGTGGCTTGGGGCCCGTGCTGTTGCAGCACCGACAGGTCCGGCTGATTCGGCCACCAGTCCTGGTTCGTCCTGGGCTGCTGTGGCTTGGGAGTAGGGGAGGGGATTACTGGGTTTTCGCTTTCGCTGCCGCTTTCAGACACGTGCGTCCTTGTCCTCTCTCGTTACTTCTGATGGCCGTTTGCTTCTAGACGTTGGTTGTCGACGTCGACGATCCGACTGCCGGTCCGACAGATGGGACGGGTGTTTCCAAGCCCACGCTCGGAGCCTAACCCCCACGCTGGAGCAAGTCTAGACTGGGCTCGTGGTCGCGGCGGAGAGGTCAACCGACAAGTGGACCGTCCTCTGTCTCGCCACCCTCGGCGTGGTGATGGTGACGATCAACCAGTCGATCCTGCTGATCTCCCTCCCCGACATGTTCCGGGGGATCCACCTCAACCCGCTCGCCCCCTCCAATGTGTCCTACTTCTTGTGGGTACTCATGGGGTTCCTCCTGGTTACGGCGGTCCTGGTCGTAAGCCTGGGCCGGGTAGGCGACATCTACGGGCGGGCCCGCATGTTCAACCTCGGATTCGCGGTGTTCACCTTTTTTTCCATTCTCCTATCTCTCACCTTCATGACGGGTGTGCCTGGGGTGCTGTGGATCATCGTGATGCGGGTCTTCCAGGGAGTCGGCGGGGCCTTGATCTTCGCCAACTCCAACGCCATCATTACCGACGCCTTTCCGTCAAATGAGCGTGGTCGGGCGATGGGTATCAACGGGGTCGGCGCAGTGAGCGGCTCGTTCCTGGGTCTGATTCTTGGTGGGGTGTTGGCCCCGATCGAATGGCGGTTGGTGTTCCTGGTATCGGTACCCGTCGGGCTGGTTGCAACCGTATGGGGTTACCGGAGTCTCAAGGACAACGGTGTGCGCGTCATGGCCAAGATCGACTGGATTGGCAACGCCACCTTCGCGGTCGGGCTCATCGGCTTGCTGACCGGGATCGTGTACTCCCTGTTGCCCCACGGTGGACATCCGACCGGGTGGACCAACCCTTGGGTCCTGCTCGGTGTGATCGGGGGCGTCGCGACCCTCGGCTTGTTCGTCTGGGTGGAAACGAAGGTGCCGGCACCGATGTTTCACTTGGGGCTGTTCAGAATCCAGGCGTTCGTCATGGGCAACATCGCCGGCCTATTGGCCGCGCTCGGCCGAGGCGGGCTGCAGTTCATGCTGATCATCTGGCTGCAGGGGATATGGCTGCCCCAGCATGGCTACAGCTTTAGCCAGACCCCGCTGTGGGCTGGGATTTACATGATCCCGTTGACCCTCGGGTTCTTCCTCGGCCCGTTCTCCGGCTCCCTTTCGGACCGTTATGGATCAAGGGTGTTGACCAGTGTCGGGTTGACGTTGTCGGGATCGGCCTTCTTGCTGCTGGAGCGGTTGCCGATGAACTTCGGCTACCCCTGGTTCGCGGTGTTGATCTTCCTGTTCGCGGCCGGTATGGGCCTGTTCTTCTCGCCCAACCAGGCCGCCATCATGAATAGCCTCCCACCCGATCAGCGGGGCGGCGGGGCCGGCATGACCATGACGTTCTTCAACTCCGCGACCGTTCTGTCCATGGGCCTCTTCTTCACGATCGTCACGCTCGGTCTGGCCTCCAAGCTGCCTGCCCACATGTTCCGAGGGTTGACAGCCGCCGGTATCAGTCCGGCCGCAGCCCACACGGTGGCCAACGAACCACCCATCGGTAGCCTCTTTTCAGCCTTCCTCGGCTACAACCCCATCCAGGAATTGCTCGGCCCGACCGGCGCCCTGCGCCAACTGCCGCCTCACCAGGTCGCCTACCTGACGAGCCGATCGTTCTTTCCGTCTCTCATCGAGCAACCCTTTGCGTACGGCCTGCACATAGCGCTCGACTTCGCGGCGGGTGCCACCGCCATCGCGGTCCTCGCCTCGGCTTTGATGGGTCGGCGCTACATTCACTCGGAGGAGCCAGAGTTCGATCAGATCGTCGGGCTGGTCGACGAGGCGACCGCCCGCCGGTGACCAACCGGCTCCTGTTGGACCGATGGAATCGGATGCAGTAATTGAAGAGCTGTACGGGCTGACCCCAGCGGAGTTCACCGGCGCCCGAGACCGACATGTGCAGGCGGCCCGTCAGGCCGGGGACCGCCAGCTGGCTGCCGCGGTCAAGGCCTTGCGGAGGCCCTCCGCCGGCGCTTGGGCGATCAACCTGCTGGCCCGCCAACGCGCCGACGACCTGGGCCGCCTGCTCGATCTGGGCGAACGCATGCGGGAGGCCCACGCCGCTCTGTCGGGAGACGAGATCCGCGCCCTGGGCCGCCAGCGTCACCAGCTGGTGTCCGGTCTGGCCCGCGACGCGTCGTTGCTGGCCACTCAGCGCGGCGCCCCCATAAGCGGCTCCGCCGAACGGGAAGTAGTGGGGACCCTAGAAGCTGCTCTCGCCGACCCCGAAGCCGGTGCGGCGGCGCGGAGTGGCCGCTTGCAACGATCGCTGGCCCACTTGGGTTTCGGTCCCGTGGACGTCGATGGCGCGGTAGCCGGCCGTCCCGTCGAGCCCGGCGCCGTGCGACAGGGCTCTGCGACCGAGCGAGTGGAGGGCACCACCGAGCGACCGAACGCCGCGACCGAACAGAGCGGAGCCCGGGATCGATTCCAGGCGGCCGTAACCGACGCCGAGGAGACCGCGGCCTCCGCCGAGGTACAGGCCGATGAGGCCCAAGCAGCTTTTGGGGCGGCTACCGAGTCCACCCGCCAGGCGGCCGCACGAGTCCAAGAGGCGATCCGCCGGATCGAGGAGTTGGAGGAAGACCTTCGGCAGGCCCGTCAGGTCGCCGAAGGCCTCGAGTCAGCCGCGGACGCAGCGACATTGGCAGAGGGACGGGCGCGGCTGGAGATGCAGAGCGCCCGGGACCGGGTTGACCGGTCCCGGGCCGATCTTGAAGCGTTGCGACGCCGGGGCGTCCCCGAGGTGTGATCCGCGGCGCTTATTCCTCACGACGGTGCATCTCCGGCGCCGGTGCTATCGTGCGCGAACCGGTCCCGCGCGGCGCGAACCGGCCACACGAAAGGGCGTTGAGAATGAAGATTCGCCGGCTGGTCGCGGTCATCGGTTCGACGGTCGTGGCGTGCATGGGCCTGACCACGGTGACGGCCAACGCCGCCACGCCAGCGGTCAATCTGTCGCGGCCGCTGATGCTGGCCAAGGGTGGGGCCAAGCCGGTGGCGGGGCCCAACGGCATCTCGGTAAGCTACAGCAGCAACTGGTCCGGGTACGCGGCCCTGCCGAAGACGGCCGGAGACACGTTCACCTCGATCGTCGGTGACTACAACGTGCCCTCGGTGGTGTGCTCCGCCACACCCAACACCTTCTCCTACCACTGGATCGGGCTGGACGGCTGGGCCGACCAGACGGTCGAGCAGGACGGCATTGCCGCCGATTGCAACGGAACTACCGCGCAGTACGCCGCCTGGTTCGAGGTGTACCCGGCCAACTTCAACTTCGACTTCGCAGTCAACCCGGGCGACGCCATCGAGTCCGCCGTTCACTACCTCGGCGACGCCAAATACGAGCTCTCCCTGAAGGACGTCACGACGGGCCGGGGCTTCGATCTCATCCGGGCCTGCGCCGCCTCGGTATGTGAGAACTCCTCGGCGGAGACCATCACCGAGGCCTATTACTACAGCAAGCGTTACGCCGGCACGAGCGACTTCGGCGACGAGCACTACGAGGATGTGACCGTGACTGACAGCGCCGGCAACGTCGGCGGACTCTCCGATCCCAAGGCGTGGAAGACTGGTGAAGGCATCGCCCTCGGGGAGTACGGCGACGTCGACACCACGCCCGGCCCGCTGGCCACCGCCCCTGGGCTGGGTGCCTCCTCCGCGTTCTCGGTGTTCTGGAGCCGCGAGAACTGATGCTCCCGGCTGGTCTGGCCATCGAGTACTCATTCCTTCCCTAGCGCCCGGAGTCGCTGGTCGTTCGGGTCCAGTCCTCGGTTTGGCGATGACGTGGCGTAGCTTGTTGACCCGTGTCAGATGCTTCGTCGGGAGTTCACGCTGCGGCTCGCCTCGGGTTTGGTCAGAACGCCGCCGACTACGAACGCGCCCGCCCGGAGTATCCACCACAGGCAGTCGAGTTCCTCCTTGACAGGTTGGAGTTAGGACCGGGTCGGACGGTGATCGACGTCGGTGCGGGTACTGGCAAGCTCGCCCGTCTCCTGGTGGCGAGCGGAGCGACGGTAATAGGCGTAGAGCCGGTGGAATCGATGCGAAGTCAGTTCGCTCGGGTGCTACCCGACCTGATGATCGTGGACGCCACGGCCGAGCGGCTGCCCTTCGATCCCGACAGCGCGGACGCTATCGTCTGCGCCCAAGCTTTCCACTGGTTTTCGACTACCGCGGTGCTTGAAGAGTTCGCCCGGGTGCTCGGTGCCGGCCGGCCCCTGGGACTGGTATGGAACGTTCGCGATAGATCGGTGCCGTGGGTACGGCAGTTTAGCGAACTGCTTCGGCCATACGAAGGTGACCGTCCCGATCACAACCGTGGTCATTGGCGAGCAGTATTCGACCTTGACGGTCCGTTCACCGCTCTGGAGACCACGTCGTTTGTCCACGAGCAGACAATGACACCGGATCTCCTGGTCGCCAGGGCGGCCTCGATGAGCTTCGTAGGCGCGCTAAATGCCGAAACCAGGACCGAACTCCTGGCCCGTGTCCATAGCTTCGGCGCGGGTCTCGGCAACACATTCCCCATGCCCTTCCGGACTGATGTTCACATCTCCAGGCGAAAGTAACGGCCCGAGTGCTCGGGCGGTGTAGCGGGCCAAGAACGCTGCCGCGACGAGGTGGGCTCTGACCGCGTCCCCTATGATGTCGGCCGTTCACTTCTTCGGTAGCGGTGGTTCGGCCGCGGCAGTACTGATGGCCCGGCATCATTTGCCGTTCCGATTCCGACTGCGGGACCCCCTTGACCGGGTTGACATCCCGGTCGTGGCCGTCCTCGAATGCCTGGCCGGCGCGGCCTGCTTCGCCGTCTCATCGGTGCTCCAGCAACACGCCGCCAGCACCCAGCCGCCGGCTCTGTCTATGCGGCCGGGTTTGATCTTTCGCCTGGCCCGCTCTCGTCGCTGGATGCTGGGCAACCTCATGGACATCGGCGGATTCGCTTTCCAGTTCCTCGCCCTCCGTCGAGCCGCGCTCGCCCTCGTCGAACCGGTCTTCGTCATCGGGCTGGTGTTCTCCATCATCGGCGCCGCTCTGAGCGGCCACCGTCGCCCCACCCGGGGAGAACTATGGTCGTCAGGGGTGGTGGTGGCCGGGCTCGCTCTGTTCATCCTCGCGGCCCGACCCGGCCCGGGGCATCCGCGGGCCAGCACCATGGCGTGGGTCACCCTGTTCGCGGTGACAGCGGTGGTTGTCGGAGTGTCCATTCGCCTCGCCACCGGATCGCCCCGTCGTCGGGCCTTATGCCTCGGGGCTGCGACGGGCATCATATTCGGAGTCACCTCGGCTATCACCGAACGCACCGGTCACCTCCTCTACGGAGGTGTCCTCCACGCCTTGTCCTCTTGGGCTCCATACACCTTGGCCGCGTTCAGTGTCGTGGGTTTGCTACTCAACCAGAGCGCGTATCAGGCGGGGGACCTCCGTCTCAGCCTGCCGGTGCTCACCGTGCTAGAGCCGATCGTCGCCATCGTTATCGGCCAGGTTCTCTTCGGTGAGCACATCGGCGCCTCGGCCCTGGCCATCTCTGGCGAAGTCACCGGACTGGTCCTCATGAGCGGAGCGGTGTTCGCCCTGGGACGCCTTTCCGTCCCTGCATCCCCCTCTCCCCGCCTACCGCCGATCTCTGATTGCCGCTGATCCGGTCCAACGAACTAGTCGCGCCGATCAGATCGTCTGTAGCTTCTCAAGGTCCAAGAACAAGGAGGAACGAGTCATGCCAGGAATGTGCGAAGGACGCGTGGCCATCGTGACCGGCGCTGGCCGTGGGATCGGGCGCGAATACGCTTTGATGCTGGCGGATCAGGGAGCCAGCGTCGTCGTCAACGACCTCGGCGGCGACCGCGCCGGGACGGGGGCCGACATCAGCCCCGCCCAAGAGGTGGTCGACGACATCAAGGCGAAGGGCGGAGAAGCGGCGGTCAACGGTGCGGACGTGAGCGATTGGAACGCCGCCAAGCAGATGATCGATCAAGCCATCGAATCCTTTGGCGGTCTCGACATCGTGGTCAACAACGCCGGCATCCTGCGCGATCGCATGCTCACCAATATGGCGGAGGAGGAGTGGGACCTGGTGATCAAGGTCCACCTCAAGGGCACTTTCTGTCCGGCCCGCCACGCGGCTGCGTACTGGCGGGAGCGGTCGAAGAGTGGCGAGACCAACGACGCTCGCATCATCAACACCACGTCGGTGTCGGGTATCTACGGCAACATCGGTCAGACCAACTACGGTGCCGCGAAGCAGGGCATCGCGGCCTTTACCTTCATTGCCGCCCTCGAGCTGCAGCGCTATGGAGTGACCGTCAACGCGATCGCGCCGGGCGCGCTGACCCGCCTCACGGAGGATCTCGGCATGGGCCAAGCCAGCGAGGAGGCCAAGGCGACCATGTCGCCCCGGTGGATCGCTCCCCTCTGCACCTGGTTGGCCAGCCCACAGTCCGCCGGCATCACCGGACGGGTGTTCGAGTCGTCGGGGCACATGCTGGCCGTTGCCGAAGGCTGGCACCGAGGGCCCACCGCACCAGCCGTCGATGATCCCGCTGCGGTGGACGAGCTCATGCGGGACCTTCTCAGCCGGACCCGCGCCCCCGCAGGCATGAACGGCAAGGATCTCACCGGATGGGAAGCCCGCTGAGCGGCAGTCACACAAAGTCCCGCGTTCGGACCCCTTGACTCGGCCGTCTATTTGCCCTATCATGAGAACAGACGTTCGATGTGGGTTTCCGTCGGGCGGGTCGTCGGCGTAGGAGCCGTCCAGGTGTGTGTTCGTTCTTCTGGTGTCCATGTGCCGTGAGTTCGATGCTTTACGACAATCGATTGTCGCCTACGGTCGCCAGTTCGACCCGCGTGTTCTGACGCCGGCGCAGGCTGGCCCGGTGGTGCGGGTATGCGCCCAGATCGAAGCGTCGGTGGCGTCGATCAA
>Ga0302324_100004424_pt1 | contig 31115 bp, 23 predicted proteins | sample Palsa_T0_1_FD_201949 | JGI IMG/M metagenome (GOLD analysis project Ga0302324, IMG submission 201949) | Peat permafrost microbial communities from Stordalen Mire near Abisko, Sweden - Palsa_T0_1 | ecosystem: Environmental > Terrestrial > Soil > Palsa > Peat permafrost | place: Sweden: Abisko... | reverse complement strand
GGTGCCCTCAAACGGAAACTGGGGCGAACTGGCCGCCACGCCGAGGCTTATGGTAACCGCCAACGAGCCGCCCGGTACGGATATGGGACTCGATTCGAGGGTTTTGCGGAGCCGCTCGGCAAGATTCAGGGCGTCGACCCCGTCGAGCGCCGGGAGCACGATCAGGAATTCTTCGCCGCCGTAGCGTCCTATGGTGTCATAGACCCGAACCGTAGCCGCCAGTCGGCGCGCCACTTCTTCGAGCACCGCGTCGCCGGCCTGGTGGCCGTAGCGGTCGTTGACTTGCTGAAAGTGGTCGAGGTCGCACAGCATCACCGCGAGCGCGCCGCCTTCGCGTTTTTGGCGGGCGGTTTCGCGGAGCACCGCCTCCAGGACCACTCCGCGGTTGACCAGGTTGGTGAGCGCGTCATGGGTGGCTTGAAATCGCAATTCGTCGCGTGCGGCGATCAAGTCATCCTGCAGCTGGATGATGCGCTGGCCGACGTGAACCCGCGCGCGGAGCTCTTCGGCATCGAACGGCTTGGTCAGGTAATCGTCGGCTCCGGCATTCATGGCTTCGATCAGATCCTGTTTCAATCCGCGCGCGGTCAACAATAGGATGTAGACGTACGGCCGATCGATGCGCTCGCGCACCTTCCGGCACACCTGAATTCCCTCGAGTCCCAGCATCACCCAGTCCAGGACCGCCAAGCGCGGCGAATCGTCGGCGTTTGGGATTTTCCAAGCGTCGTTTCCGTTGGAAACCACCTGCCCCTGGTATCCCCATTTGGTGAGAAACGTCCCGCCGGCGGGTTGAGTCAACTGCCTGCACCGCTTCGTCTTGCCCCACAATCTTGCGGCGCATGCGTTCTTGCAGATTCCGGGTTTCCACGCTTTTCAGATCGGGATCCAACTCCTGTTCTACGCTTCCCCTCATCGCTCCGCTCCCGCGCGCATCGATTCCCGTGCATCGCGCTGCCGCTTCTAAAAGTATCGGCTTCAGTCACTTAGACATGAGCGATTGTGCGCTGCGGTGTGTTCGGAGGATTCGCAAGGCCTGTAACACATAATTCACATTGCTCTTACATGCGCGTCATAGCCTGCTTCTAGGCTGTGTGCTCTCCATGATGAAAAAACTTTCGAGGGTGCCCACGTTTGTGGGCGCCCGCCTCGCGGAAATCTTGACTGCGTGGGTATTTGCCCAACGAAGAGAGCTGATCGCCTGCTGCCACTGGGCGAGGTGATGAAACGCCTGGCGAAATAAGGAAGATGGAGTCTATTGGTGTTTCAAAATGGCAAGGTCGGTGTTTCACCCACCTTTCGACCATACCGTCGAGGTGCCGCAGTGGCCGCGGTATGATTTCGTCCGCAGTGTCCCGTAGTTCGTGGGCCGCAGAAGTATCTTTTGGACCCGCTCGATTGGCCCATGTATCCTCAATTTCCGCACGTTACCAATCTTAAGGAGGAGTGAATGCGAGTTTTAACGACTGGAATCTTGGCCCTCAGCTTGCTCGGGGCCACCGTTGCGATGGCCGCGGGAACCGGAAGCAGCGACTCCGCTCCCGCGCCGAGCACATCGAGTTCGTCTGCGGCGTCTGCCGCACCCGCGACGCCGCCTTCGACCGCCGCAATTGAATCGCAGTTGCAACAGCTTCAGGACTCCATTCAGGTGCAGTCCGAGCAGCTCGAAAAGCAACGCGACGCGATCGCTGATCAGCAGAAGCGCATGGCGGAACTGGAAGCAGAACTGAAGGCCGCGAAAGCAGCTTCCACGGCGGCTGTTCCAGCGGCGGTGCCGGCCACCAGCGCCATCATCAATCCCTTGATTTCCGCGCCCACCCCTCCGGAAGCGACTCCGCCGCCTAAGGCGCTCCCTGCTGACGAGAAGGCGCCGCTATCGTTCAAGATCGGAGCCGCGGATTTCACTCCCGGCGGGTTTTTGGATATGACCGGCATTTTCCGTACCACTAACGTGGGCGGGATCGGCACCAGTTTTGGATCGATCCCCTACAACAATACCTTGCCGCAAGCAGCGTTGTCGGAAGCCCGCTTCAGCACGCAGAACTCCCGCATCAGCCTGAAAGTGGAGGCGCCCGTTTCCGATTCCACCAGCGTGACCGCGTACACCGAGGCTGACTTCCTCGGCTATCAGCCGGCCAACGCGGACCAGTCCAGCAATAGCAACAGCCTGCGCATGCGTCTTTATTTCGTCAACGTCAAGCACGGTGCGTGGGAATTTTTGGCTGGACAAGACTGGTCGCTGATGACCGCCAACCGCGTTGGCATCTCGCCCATGCCCGCCGACATCTTCTACACCCAGGATATGGACACCAATTACCAACTGGGCGTGATCTGGGCGCGGCAACCGGGTTTCCGCGTGGTGTACCATGCAACGCCCTGGTGGACGCTGGCGGCTGCTCTCGAAAACCCCGAGCAGCTTGCTCCGGGTTCGGTCACCTTCCCGGGAACCTCCTACACCTCGCAGTTTGATTCGGGCAGCGGAAACACCAGCTCCACTACCGCGGTGAACAACCCGAGCACTCCCAACCTGCACCCCGACGTCATCGTGAAGACGGCCTTCGACTGGAAGGTTTCCGACCACGCTTTCCACGTCGAAGCGGCCGGTTTGCTCCGCTCTTTCAAGATCTACACCCCCGCGGTCCTGACTGGCACAACGGTTACCACCCCTGGATTTACCGACCACATCTTCGGCGGTGGCGGCTCGATCAACGCCAACCTCGAACTCTTCAAGGGCTTTCACCTGGTCGCCAACTCGTTCTACAGCTCCGGTGGCGGCCGCTACATTTACGGGCTCGGCCCGGACGCGATCGTAAACGCCGCGGGGAACCTCTCCGGAGTAAAGGCCGACTCGGGGCTCGCAGGTTTTGAATACCAGGCCGACAAGCACCTGATGTTTTATGGGTACGCCAGCGGCGCGTATTTCGGGCGCGATTGGGGCTATTTGCCTTCGAAGACCACCGGGGCCACCTGCGATGGCCTATCGGGATTCACCTGCGTCGGGTTCGGATATCCGGGACAGGCGGAGTCAGCCAATGCGAACCGCTCGCTGCAAGAGGCAACGTTTGGAATCATTCCCACGCTGTGGTCGAACCCGAACTACGGCAAACTGCAGCTAATCACGCAGTACTCGTACGTGCTGCGCGCCCCGTGGTTCGTAACCACCGGCGCCCCCAAGGACGCGCACAACAGCATGGTGTACATCGATCTGCGCTACACCCTGCCTTAGTAGCAGCGCATGTTCGGTTGCCATCGAATGGAGAGGGGCGGAGCGATCCGCCCCTTTTTCCATAGCGCGGCCACTCCGCGCGGGGTGAACCCAGATCCCAAAACTGCCGAACCAAAAACACAAATATGCTTTAGAGGCTGAAGGGGGGCACGGCTAGCGTCCCCGGGCTGTATCCGAGCCCGCAGCACGAATATCGATCACGCGGAATGTACGCACGCCGAAACATGGCGTTTCGATCGCGTTGGTGAGCGCGCCGATCATATCGTCCAGCGTCACCAGCCCCAGCCGCCGCGCCGCATCGCGCGTCGATGGCAGCGCGTACATCAACCAGTACAGCGGCAAAGTCAGATACGGCCAGCGGTGTCCGGGACCCAAAACGTACCAGGGCCTGAGGATCGTGGCATTCAATCCGCTCACGCGGATGGCATCCTCGCATTGCACCCGCACCTGCTGATACGCCTTCATCACCGGCGCCGGCTGGGCCACACTCACGTATACGAAATTCCGTGCGTGGGCGGCGAGAGCCGCAGCGATCGCCACGCGAATAGCCGCCAAATCCGAGCGCATTTCTTTCGCGTTGGCCGGACCTGGGTGCGACGCACCCACCAAATGCACGAACGTGTCGCAGGAAGGAATTCTTTCCGCATACGAGAAATCCAGCACGTCGCCGGCCACCGTCTGGGCCCCGGGCGCGATCTTCCGCTCGGTGCCGGGGCCGACCAACGCCAGCACGCGATGGCCGCGCTCCAGCAAACGGGGAATCAGGTAGCGTCCCAGATACCCGGCTCCGCCGGTTACGAAAATCTCACACTCTTCGATAGTCGGCTTTTGCAATTAAGGCTTTTCTCAATCTTAACTTCCGATCGGATGTATTGCGGAAATTGAGCGGGGCCTGCCTGGCGCCCTGCTCGTATATCCGGCTTCCGATCGTTGACAGGGAAATGTCCACACGGTGACGCAAAGAGTCCTTAACCCGTTAGACGTTCGCTCGCGGCCCACCAGTGGTTCCCGATTTTTTACAAGACGAATCGCGCCTGTTTTGACACTATAGGCCCCACAGAGCTGCCAAGTATGCGCAACTCAACAGGAGGCACATGCCATGGCCAATCCCATTCCCGAAGGTTATCACGCGATAACCCCGTACCTGTGCGTCAAAGGGGCGGCTAGCGCCCTCGAGTTTTACAAACGCGCGCTCGGCGCCACCGAAATTCTCCGCATGCCGCATCCCGACGGCCGTATCGCGCACGCCGAGATCAAGATCGGCGCTGCCATCATCATGCTGGCTGACGAATTTCCTGAGATGGGCGTGCGCAGTCCGAAGTCGCTCGGCGGCACTCCCGTCACTCTCCACATGTACGTTCAGGATGTGGATACACTGGTGGCCAAAGCCACCGCCGAAGGACTGAAAGTCCTGCGGCCGGTCGAGGACCAGTTTTATGGTGATCGTGGCGGGAAGTTTGAAGATCCGTTCGGTCACCACTGGTGGATCGCTACTCACAAAGAGGACGTGGCGCCGGAAGAATTGGCCAAGCGCGCCGCGGCCGCCGCTTCGTCGTCACAGTAAGCCGCGTCCGAATTGGCAGACCGAAAGGGACCCCGAATCTTTCCGGCGCCCCTTTCCTCCGAAATCGAGTTCTACCCCGGCACCGCCCGGCCGGAACACTCCGATGTGCTTTGCCATTGATTGGCGCGCGCAATTCGGATACCGTGGCACCTGATGAGGCAACCGTGATTATCCGCATGCGCAACGCGGGCGCCGTGACCATCCTGGACCTGGAAGGCCCTCTCAAGCTAGGTGAGGCCGAAGAAGCATTCCGTAAGAAAGTCCAGGAGCTGATGGATTCCGGTTCGACGCGTATCGCCGTAAATTTGGCAGGTGTGCCGGAAATGGATAGCTCCGGTATTGGCGCGTTGGTAAGGACTTTCACGCTACTAAAAAAGTCCGGCGGGAAATGCACTTTCTTTGCGCCCAACAAGCGCGTGCAAATGATTCTGAAAATGGTCCGCCTGGATACCATCCTGAGTATCGCCGAAGACGAAGCCGCCGCTTTAGCTCGGATCTGAACGTGCCGCCGGCTCGCCGGCAAGTTGCCGAGCGATCTACCGCAACGCACCCACCTGGAAATTCAGAACCGCCAACTGCGTTTGATAATCGTAGCGCGCGCTGGCTTGTTGAATTTCCGCCCCGGTCTTGTTGAGTTGCGCCTGGCTGAGCTCGATGATCGAACTTAGCCCCAGGTGATAGCGCGAGTCCGCGAGTTCTAGCGCCCGCGATGCCTGATTGAATAGTTGATCGGTGACCGCCAGCCGCTGATAGGCCGAATTCGCGTTGAGCCAGGAGGTGTGCACGTCGCGGACTACCCGATTCTGCAAATCATGCAGGTCCGCCTGCTGCGCTTGTGCTCGCGCGGTGGCCTCGGCGCGCAGCGCGGAATACAGGCGTCCGTTGAGAATGGGAATGTTCACGTTGAATCCGGCGGAGGCGTAGCGGCTGGATAGTTCCTCCTGCCGGTAGGGCGTCAGACCCGCAACGCCCGCGGCACTAATCGTCGGCAGAGATAGATCGCGTTCGGCAGCCGCGTAGCTCTGCGCCGCGTTCACGTCCAGTTGCAGGCCGATCAGTTCAGGACGATTGTGCAGCGCCTGCTGAATCAACTCCGGAAGATCCGCGGGAGGCGCGTCCGCTCCGGCGCCCGGCTCGATCAGGGCGAATTCCCGCTGATCCGAAACGCCCAGGGCATCCGCGAGTGCAGCGTACGACGCGTCCAGATCATTTTGTGCCTGAATCAAAAGCAACTGCGACTGGGACAAATCGACGTTGGCGAAACTCACGTCCAATCCCGATTTCAACTTGTTTCTCTCCAGCGTCGTCACCTGATCCGACACCAGTTGGCGGTCTTTCACCGTTTCCTGCGCCACCTTCAGGACCGCCTGAGCTTTTAAAACGCCGAAATAGGCCTGGTCGACGCCCAACAGCACCTGCGCGCGGGTGGTAACCACGCTTTCCTTTTGCGCCTGCGCGTGCAGATTCGAGCTTTTCACCAGCTCGTGGGTGCGCCCGAAGTCGGTAATCAGTTGCCCTACATTGAGTCCATTCGAATAGCGGTCGTAGACGATCGGATTGTTCAGCCCTCCGGCGGCGATGCGGCTGTCGGTTTCGGATTCCACTCCCGTAAGGCTGGCGGTCGCCGTCGGATAATGCGCCGACCGCGCTTCGCGCACTTGCGCCGAAGCCGCGGTAGCCCGCGTGATCGGTATGCAGGTGTGTGATCACCACTTGGCGCACGTCTCGGGGACCGATTCCCAGCGCGCGAAGGTTGAGGACCGATCTCCTCCTCCGGCTGCACGGAAAACCGCGCCGCGCGCCGTAGAACGGATGCCACCACGGGCGATAACCCCGCTCATGTACCCGAGCGGTCTCCCCCGCTATCCACCACGATGATTCCCTCGGGATGATCGATAACCCAGGCGTAAATCGGGAGCCACTCCGACCACTCTTTGTCGACCAGCACGTGCGCCGTTCGCGCCAGGCCTTTGCCGCGTCCTTCCATCTGGGCAAGCTTCACCTGCACCAGGCCAGTACGAATTGCATGGACCGTAGTCATGGTCATTTCCTCAGGTCGCAAGCGTCGGTCGTTCGATGGCGGGGACGTTGGAGCGGAACGCCGGCGAAGCGGCCGGTGCGGGAACTACTTCAGGCCTTCCACCATGTACAAATCGGAGAGATCCCGTACGTAGGAATACGAATACCACTTCCCATCGGGAGTGACAGTCAAGATGCCAATGCTGTATACGCCCGCGCGTTCGTCGGGCGCCAATTCTTTCCAAAGTTCCTTCTGTCCCGTCTGCAGGTCCCAGCGGTACACCTTCAGCGGAACCTCCTGCCGAAGTGAGGCGTACGCATACCGCCCACGGAGATGCGCGGACTGCAAAAGAATGAGCTCCGACATCAAGCTTTGTTGTTCCCGGGGCTCCCCGCCGTCCACCGGATAAAAAATAAGCTTGTCGCCATGAGCTACCACCAAAGACTTTCCGTCGGGTGACAGCACACCAAACTGGCGCTCCGGCGCGACCGGCTTCATCTGTCCGCCGTCTACGTTCAGAATATATTCCCGCGGAGGCTTACCCGTTTCAAATCCGAGGACAAGCAAGCGTTTGCCGTCCGGCAACCATTCCGGATTGTCGTAGCCGAATCCCGGTTGGGTAAGATTTACGGCGTCACCGGCCCGCGTCGGCAATAGCATCAGTTGTTGCGGAGTTCCCGGGATGATCGACGCCACCCACTTTCCGTCCGGCGAAGCGGCCCAGGGACTGCCATCGCCGAGGCGAATGGCCGGCGAGCCGTCGGTCGCGCGCATGTACGCGGAATACTTCGCCCCGGCGCTATCGCCTTCTTCCGAAAAGTAGAGCCACTTGCCGTCCGCCGAAAGGTCCGTCGGCAGAGACCAGTCTTGCCACGAGAGGTCGGTCTCTTTGGCCTGGCCCGGGAACAGGCCGGCGATTCCCCGGCGGCGATTCTCGCGCACGAACAGGACGTGTCCGTCGCGCGAAATATCCTTCAAAGTCATGCTCCCGGCGCCCGCCCATACCAATCGTTGCTTCCCAGACAAAGAAACCGCGTAGAGGTTGCTGGAAATATGGACTTTGGATGCGGTGTACCAGATTTCCTTGCCGGAGGGATCCCAGGCCAGTCCCAGCACACTCGAATAGTCGCCACTCAGGATGGTTTTCTTCCCCGCGCGATCCACAATCGCGATGTGTCCAAAACTATCCCAGAGCTCCGGATGTTCGACGTATGCCACCGTGTTTCCGTCCGGCGATATTCGTAAATCGCTCGCCCAACCGGGCACGTCATACAATATTTTTCCCTGCGGATATTCGATCCGGATGTGATTCTCGATTATCCGCCCCAGCGCCAGGCTTTCGCCGTCGGGCGACCAGTCGGCACAAAGCACTTGTTCCGCTACTTCCCGCGGCGATCCTCCGGTGAACGGAACCCGTGCCAGCGTTCCGAACGATGCGTTGGCCATGAAGTAATTATGATTCAGGGTGATGGCCATCTCGTCGCCGTGTGAAATCCCCAGGATGCTGCTGTTCTTGAATCCCAGCTCCCGCGACTGCGTGGCGCCGGGACGCGTGGTGTAAATCTCCATGGGATCCCCGCCGAATCCCGCGCTATAAACAATGGTCTGCCCGTCGGACGCAAAACGCGCGGATCCGATATAACCGCCGCGAAACGATAGCCGGGTGAACACCGGACTGGAAACCGGCACCGTGATTCGTGCAATCCAGAATGCCGCGGCTCCAGCCACAATGAGCGCCGCAATCGCCACCAACCACGGCATCCGAGCAGGCGCCGCGCGCCCCGCCACCACAGGCTGCGCCGCGGTGATTGACGTCGCACTGGAAAGCGCCTCCAGCCCGAACGCCACATCCCGCGCGGATTGAAATCGTTCCTCCGGATTTTTCTCCAGACAGTGGTGGACGATCCTATCGATCGCCGGAGGCACCGCACGATTCGTCTCCGACAGCTCCGGCGGATCCTCCTTAAGAATCGCGCTCATCGTATCGGCGGAAGTTCGGCCCTGGAAGGCGCGCTTGCCGGAGAGACTTTCGTAAAGAATCGCGCCCAGCGAAAAAATGTCGGAGCGCTGATCCGAAGGCAACCCGCGCACCTGCTCGGGAGACATGTAGCCGACCGTCCCGAGGACCACTCCAGGAGTAGTCTGATGATCGATGGTGGGAATGTTGGTGAGTTCCGGCGCGCCGGCCGGGGCGACGAGTTTCGCCAGCCCAAAATCCAGAATCTTCACGTGCCCGTCTTTGCTGACGAATACGTTTTCGGGCTTCAGGTCGCGATGGACGATGCCCTTTTCGTGCGCGGCAGACAGGCCGCGCGCAATCTGGCAGCCGTAATCGATCGCCTTGCGCAACGGCAAAATCCTGTCGCGCATGGCCTCGCGCAGCGTCTCTCCTTCCAGCAATTCGGAGACGATATAGGGCGATCCGTTCTCCGTCCCAATATCGTATATGGCCAGAATGTTGGGATGGTTCAACGCCGCCGCGGCCCGCGCCTCTTGCTCGAACCGGTGCAGCCTCTCGGCGTCCGCGGAGAAATTCGCCGGCATAATCTTGATCGCGACGATGCGGTCCAGCCGGGTGTCCCGCGCCCGATACACCTCGCCCATACCCCCCGCACCAAGCGGCGATTGAATCTCATAAGGTCCGAGTTTTGTTCCGGAGGATAGGGACATGGGGCGCGCGGAATTATAACCCAGACTTACTTTCCCGGGACAACGCCGCAAGAACCGAAAAACTGTGCGCCGAGTGCCTTCACCGCGCCGGCCGGTAGATCACCCGGATCACTATGCCCGTGACCACCCACATCACGAAGTAGACCGCCGATTGTTCCAGCGCCAGCTTCAATCCGATGTTCAGGTTGACGTAGTTGTGCAGCACAAACGCACACACCGCAAAGAGCCCGATCAGCGCGCCGAAGCGCGCGCCTTCCGCGACCCCGGAACCGCCCTGGTACAGCATGGCGTACAGCACCGCCAGCACCACCATCGCTACGAACATCGCTGCCATTCCGGCCGGCATCACGCTCATCATGGTGTCCCGCGACCGGTACACCGCGGGGTATTTGAGGAACTCATTCCTCAGCGATGGCAGGGCCGCCGTCAGCCCGCCGAAAACAAAGTACGCGACAAAGGCCCCCAAGCCCGCGAGAGTGATACGCGAGAAGTTCATCGGTAATCCTTGCCAATCATTTGGTAGATGCCGAAACTCCAAGCTGCCAGAGGAGAAACGCCATCTCGTCGGCGGATTCGGCGTCCCGCTGGGACTTGGTTGACCCCATCCCGTGTCCGGCATCGTACTCCACGCGCAGCAGCACCGACTTGCCGCTGCTGGTGGCAGCCTGCAAGCGCGCCGCCATCTTGGCGGCCTGCCACGGCGCGACGCGCGGATCATTCGCGCCGGTCGTCAATAGCACCGCCGGATACGCTACCCCCGCTTTCACGTGCTGGTAAGCGTCCATCGCAAAAAGCGCCTTGAACCCGTCCGGCTCTTTCACCGTTCCGAACTCCGGTATATTCGCCGGACCGCTGGCCATAAGTTCCGAGCGCAGTGAGTCCGAGTCCCCCACGCGAATGAGCGCCGCCCCGAAGAGTTCAGGGTGTTGCGTGATGGCCCCGCCGATCGTGATTCCGCCCGCGCTGGTCCCTTCGCCACCCAGGTGAGCCGGAGAAGTGTATTTATGCTCGATCAGGTAATGTGCTCCGGCCAGAAAGTCGTCGATGGTGTGCTGCTTGGTCAGCTTTTGTCCGCCCAAGTGCCAGTCTTCCCCGTACTCGCCGCCTCCCCGTACGTGGGCCACTGCATAAACCCCGCCCCGCTCCAGAAATGCCAGCCAGCTGGGATTGAACCCCGGATCGAGCCTGATTCCGTAAGCCCCGTAGCCTTCCAGCCAGGTGGCATTTGAACCGTCCATCGCCAGGCCTCGCTTATGGATGATCGAGAGCGGCACCATCGTGCCGTCAGCACTCTTGGCCTTCACCTCTTCCGATTCGATTTGCGAGAAATCCACCGGCGACGGCGGGACCAACCCCGTGTCCGTCACCTCACCGCTTTTGCCGTCCAGCTTGTACCACAGTGTCGACCTCGTCCAGGAAGCCAGCGACAGCCAGGCACCGGGCTCAGTCGCACTGGTGAAGAGTGCCTGAATCGTGTCGTCGTAGGGCAACGATACCGATTGAATGTGTCCGCCACTGTAAGGTAGCCGCCGCAGGCGCCCGATCCCGCCATCCAGATCCTGGGCGTACAGCGCATCCGCGGTGACCGAAATGTTGACAATCACTACGTCGCTTGCGGGCACCACCACCGCGGCATGCGCCACATCCGGGGCACTCAGACTGGTGCGCAGAACCTTGAAGCGGGAAGCATCCTTGTGGGAGATCAGATAGATATCGTCGTCATGCAAGTCAAAACTAACCACATCATCGGACTGGTCGGTGACTTTCTTCCAAGCGGTCTTCGCCCCGGGCTCGGTCCTGAATGGTGTCGAAAAAATATCCACCTCTCTCTTCACTCCATGAACCACCACCCCAACCAGATACTTGGGCGCTCCGGGCGAATAAGAGAGAAATGAAAAGTCGTCGGTATCGATTTTCACGTTGGGGTTTACACCATAGCCAAACACCAGCGGTTCTTGATCCGGATCGCCTCCCAACGTGTGACGGTACACTTTCAGCTTCTGGTACTTCGCGGCAGGCGGCGAATTGGGTCCCAGCTTTTGCGCCCGCGTGTAAAAGAATGACTTTCCGTCGGGCAGCCAGACCGGCGAAGCAAACTGGCCACGATCGATGCTATCGCTCAGCACCTTGCCGGTAGTGCCCTCCAAAACGTGCAGGACGCTGTCCTCCGAGCCCCCGACGGAAATTCCGTAAGCGACATACACTCCGTCGAGCGAGGGTTGGAAATAGTCGATCGAGTAGTTCCTGCCGTCGGCGGTGGTCATCTTTTCCGGGTCCACCAATAGCCGCTCTGGCGCATGAACGCTGTCCCGGACGTAGAGTTTGCGATTGTCCGAACCGGGCTCGTTCTCGTAATAAAAATAGTGTCCTCCCCATACCTGCAGCCCGGAAACCGACTTGCCGGCGTTGTCCAGCGCCCTCACTCGGGCCACCAAATCGTCCCGGCCCGGAATGCGCGCCAGCACGCCCCGCGTGTAGTCGTTCTGCGCCTCCATCCAAGCCACCACTTCGGCATCGGCGGTGCTCTCCAGCCAGCGATAAGGATCAATCACCTTCACGCCGAAGTATGTGTCCGTCACTTCGCGCACCGGCGTCTTCGGCAGTTCCGATTGCGCCAGGGCAAAAAGCGGAATGAGCACCAAAACGGGGAGCGCAATGCGTATCAGTCGTCGCATCAGGCGATCCTTTCCGATTTGCGGATGGCGAGTAGGCCAAGACCATAGCTTGAACCCACTCATGAACTCAACTTATTTGCCGCACTTAATCCGAAGCGCTTCCCGTGCCGCCTAGGAATTTCGGGCGCCTACAGGAACCAAAACGACGAGGCTGTACGCACCGAGAGCGACGCCGAGCGGCCCGTTGATTAGACCCAAGAACGCGGCCAGCAGGCCCAGGCTCCGCGCGGATGAACCACCCGACATCAAGTTCAACCCGGCCATGATCGAAACAATTCCGGCCACGACGCTTAGAATTATCACGAAAATCAAAAAGCCATGAAACAGGTCCATCAACGCAAACGGATTGGGCACTCGGTTGAGCAGCGCCCCCCACATCAGAGTGAGCGTGCCGCTGTGTAGAAAAACTCCAATCGCGCCAACAAATCGTAGAAGGCCATATAAGATCCACAAAATCCCAAGATTTCGCATGGATGCTCCCGAGTCGGAATTTCGATTTTTACTTCCCGCTCGGCCGACAATTTACATCCGCCCGCCCCAGCGCGCAATGACCGGGTGGCCACGATCACTGTACTTCACATAAAGCGAAAGGCTGGGACGGTCGAGTGTTTTGACGTCAGGTTCTACGGTTCGATGTTCTTATCTTTTCCGGGTGCCCCACTCATCCCTGGGTTTGGGAAGGGTGGGCGTTGTGCACATAGAAGTCGAAGGTAAGCGCCCCACACATCGAGCCTACCTGGTAAGTGTTTTGGTTCCTGGTTCACCAGCCTCAGCCTTTTGGTCCCGTGCGACGGCGCCGCCCAACAGCGGCCCTTTTCTTGACGCTTGTCTTTCCTTTTGTTAGCCTCGGTCGTTCTCTCTCAGATCATCCCGGACGAATGATACCGCTGTCTCGTAATTGACCTGGGCCGTGCACTTTCCGTTGGGTGCCATGTCGAGGGCGTCATGGAACCATCGACCGCTCTTCTCGAACTGGCAGGTGTCTCTCTCGCCTGCCGGGATCGCGAAACGCTACTGAAAACGTTCGCCGCGCGCCTGGGGCCGGAATTGCAAGCCCGCGCGGTGCTGATCTGGCTTGCGCCCAAGGGTGAGGACGGCTTTTCCTGCCGCGCCCGCTGGGCCGAGCCGGGCGAGCGCCTTGGCCCCGTCTCCGAATCCGTCAACGAAGGCGTTCTCTCCGAGCTCAGTGAAGATGGCGCCGCCGCCCGCCGCTACTCATCCGCGGAAATCGAGCCCGAACAACTCGTCCACCTGGAAGAAAGCCAGCGCGGCAAAGTAAAAACCGCCCTGTATGTCACCTTGCATGGCGCCGAAGGTTTGAGCGGCGCGGTTGAGGTTCTCAACAAGAAATCCGGCGACTTCACCCAGCAGGACGCCACCTTCCTGGAAGCCGCGAGCCGCCTGGCCGGCCAAGCGCTCGCCAACCTCGACGCGGCCGATTCCGAGCGCCAGGCCCAATTCACCGCGCTCGAGCGCCTCACCTCACTCTACGACCTCAGCCGCATCTTCAATTCCACACTCGAGTTGCACGACTTGCTCCCCATCATCGCCAGCAAAGTTCGCGACATGCTTTACGCTCAGGTCTGCCACATCTGGTTGATTGACCCCGCCGCGGGAAACCTGCAGCTCGCGCAAAGCGCCGGAGAAGACCCCAGCCTCGAAGAAGGCGCTCGAGCGGCGATGGATTCCGGCCACTTGGGCGAAACCGTGCACCAGGGCAGCCCGCGGGTGGTGGAAGATCCCGCCGCTCGCGCCACGGACGATGCCGTCCTGGCCCGGCGCATGGAAGTGGCCCAGGAAAAATCGGATGGTGCTTTCGAGTTCTCTTCGATTGCCTGCGCGCCTCTTCGCAAGGATCAGGAAGTGCTCGGCGCGATCGAGCTGGTCAACAAAACCTCCGGCGGCGTCTTTGACGAAGACGATCTCTTTTTCCTCGACAGCGTATCCGAACAAGCCGCCGTCGCACTGCACAACGCCAAGCTCTTGGAATCCGAACGCAAGGTCGGCACCCTCAATGCGCTGCTCAAGATCAGCCAGGGCATCACCTCCACCCTCGATCTCGACCACATTTTCACCACCGTCGTTCACCAGACCGCCACCATCGTTCCCTTCGACCGCTGCGTCATCGGGTTCTACGACCGCGGAAAATTCGTTCTGGGCGCCGTTTCCGGTGAGGCGGAAGTTCCCAAGTCCCGCGAGATGGATGAACTGAGCGACGTTCTCGAATGGGCCGCCGAGCAGCAAGACCCCGCTTCGGCTAACCAGTATCAGGAAGGCTGGGAAGTCACCCCCGCGGACGGAAAATCTTTGATTGTCCCCTTCCTCGAAGAACGTCAACAAAACGGCTTCTACGCCTTGCCGCTTCGAGACGAGCAGGGAACCCTGGGAGTTTTCGCGCTCTTCAGCAGCGACGCGGATTTCCTCACCGCGGCCCACCGCGAAACGCTCGGAATTCTAGCCAGCCAGATTTCCGTGGCCATTCGTAACGCTCAGCTCTACCAACAGGTACCCCTGGCCGGTTTGCTCAACCCCCTAGCCGCCCGGAGAAAGAGACTGCTGGCCTCCGTTCCGCAAGGGGAGCGTATGGTCTGGGTGTGGCGGGTATCCGTGGCGGCGCTGGTGCTGGCCATCATTCCGTGGCCGATTCGCCTGGGCACCGCCACCAGCGTGGTTCCCGCGGAACGCCGCGCCGTCAGCGCTTTCACCGGCGGCGTGGTGCAGCATGTATATGTTCACGAGGGCGACCGCGTAACCGCCGGCCAGCCCATCGCACAACTCGATGACGGCGACGATCGCGTCAAGCTAGCCAGCGCCCAAACCGATGTGGCGCTCGCCGCCCGCGAACTCTCCGACGCCGAGTACCGCGGCGATTCGACCGCCGCAGGACAGGCGCGCTTGCGCTCCGATTTCTACCAGACCCAATGGAAGCTCGAGCAAGAACGCGTGGCCGCGGCACAGCTTCGCGCGCCCATCGCGGGCGTCGTGGTCACCCCCAGAGTGGAAGACAAGACCGGCACCGCGCTCAAACCCGGCGAAGCCCTATGCGAAGTGGTCGCGCAGAATCCCCTGGCGGCCGAAATGAATATTGCCGAGACCGACCTGCCCTACGTTCGCGTCGGTTCGCCGGTCGCCGTCAAATTGAATAGCTATCCCACGGTCACCTTTTCCGGAGCCGTCGATCGCGTCGGCGGCAAGACGGTGACCCTGGAAAACGAGCAGTTCTTCGTCGTTCGCGCCAGCTTCGCCAACCCGCAAGGCTTGGCGCGTGACGGCATGGCCGGACGCGCACGGCTTCGCGCCGTTGGCGGTTGGTTCGATAGCGGATGGTATCCCGTTGGTTTTGTGATGTTTCGTTCGCTCGCTCGTTGGATGTGGACCAAAGCCTGGACCTGGATGCCATAGCCAAGGTGTTCGATGTGCACGTGACCAGCGGAGAGTTGAGATCGAAGGTGACACCATGAATCACGCACGGCGAATTCGCGGCGTAGCTCTGGGGCTGGCCGCCTTAATGCCCTTGATTTGGGTAAACGGCTGCGGCAGCTCCTCCGTGGCCCAGAGCGCCGGCGCCGCCACAGGATCGAGCACGCCCGCTTCGAACCCATCCGCACCATCTTCTTCCTCCAGTCCATTGGCTCCCGCCGGGCCCATGGCCCCGCCACCAGCGAGCCAGTTCTCTGCCGCCACCGCACCCGCCGGACCCGGCATGCTGACCGTCCTCAGCGTCGAGCACGAAGTGGATGTGCTGGCCAAACTCAGCGGAGTGGTGGTCCAGGCCCCCAAGGAAGAAAGCCAGCAGGTCCGCGCGGGCGAAGAACTGGCCCGCCTGGACGATCGCCAGTTGGTCGCGCAACTCGATAAAGCCCAAGCCGATCTAACCGTTGCCGAAGACAACGTCAAATACAACGAAGCCGAACTGAAAGCCAAGCAAGCCAACTTGCGCCGGACCCAGCAGTTGCGCGAGCTCGGCTTGGGCAGCGAGGCCGATCTGGACAACGCCGACTTTCTCGAGAAGGGCGCTGAGTACGATTTGAAAGCGTGGGGAGCCACGGTAGTCGGCAACCACGCCACCGTCCGCGAACTGCAAGCCGAGCTCGATCAGACCCGCATCCGCGCCCCGTTTTCAGGGGTGATCGCCCACCGCTACATCCGCGAGGGCCAGAGCGTCCTTAAGGACGAAAAGTGCTTCCGCATCAGCCAGCTCAGCCCGCTCCAGGTTCAATTTCAGGTGCCGGAAACTTCCGGCCGCAAGCCGCGCATCGGCGACGCGGTTCATCTGGCGCCGGTAGGCGATACCGAACGCACCCTGCAAGCGCGCATTGTGAAGATGAGCCCCATCGTCGATCCGGCCAGCGACAGCTACGACGTCACCGCGCGCCTTGTGGGCGCCGATATCAGCGACCTACGTCCGGGCATGGCGGTGCGCGTGATATGGACCGGCGCAGCCGACGTCGCCGCGCACAAACAGTAGCGTTCTCCGAACATGCGATTCGGTCCTACCAGCCTGAAAGTCACCACTGTCCTGGCCAAGGGACTCCGCCGCCAGCGCTTGCGTTCCGACCTCCGCATCAGCGAACAGGTGATCAGCGGCAAGAAAAGCTACGTCATCAAGGTCCCCGACACTTCCACCTATAGCCGTTACGGCGCTTACGAATACGAAATTCTCACCCTCTGCGACGGCACCCGCACTCCCGCCGAAATCGCCGCCGAGATGAGCGAGCGCCACCCCGAGCAGCCCGTCACGGAAACCACCGTGCTCGAGTTTTTCGACGGCATGGAAGCAGGTATGTGGGAGCGCAGCGTGGGCGAAAAGAATTTGGCCATGCTTGAAAAGATTCGCGACGAGCGCAAGACCCGCGTCAACCGCGCCAATATCCTACAAATCACCTTCAAAGCCTGGGACCCCAACGAAACCCTCGCCCGCATGGACCCTTATTTCAGTTGGATGTTCACGACCGGCTTCGTGCTTTTCTCCCTGGTATTGTTCACCATCACCGCCGCCATATGGATTAGCGACTGGAACCGCATCAGTCTGGACGCGGCCGCGTTTTACGATTTCGGCCGGCAAACCCCGGACGACCTTTTGCTTTTCTGGGTCCTGCTCTTTGTCATCAGCGGAATTCACGAGCTCGGACACGGGCTCACCTGCAGACACTTCGGCGGCGAAGTCCATCAGATGGGATTCATGCTCATCTATTTCAGCCCCGCGTTTTACACCGATACCACCGACGTTTACATGTTTGACCGCACTTCCCGCCGCGAATGGGTGATCTTCGCGGGCTTGTGGATCGAGTTCGTGGTTTGCAGCCTGGCCACCATCGTCTGGTACTTTTCCTCCCCCGGCACGGTGATCGCCTACCTTTCCTATCGCTTGCTCCTCTTTAGCAGCATCGCCGCGCTGGTGATGAACTTAAATCCTTTCATCAAAGCCGACGGCTACTACGCCCTCAGCCAGTATCTCCGCATGGACAGCCTGCGCGAAGAATCCCTGGCCTACGTGAAGACTCTATTCGAGCAACACATTCTGCGCCGCGACGTCGAGCCTCCCTCGGTCACTAAGCGCCAGCGCCGCATCTTCATCTCATTTGGGCTGGCCACCTTCGCCTATAGCCTGATGCTTCTCTATTTCGTCGGCTTCTGGGCCAAGGACACTTTGGTCGGCTGGTGGGGACTGTGGGGATATCCCGCGCTTGCGGTGATTTTGTATTTCATGCTCCGCAAGAAAGTGCGCGAGAGGCTTCCCGCGGCGCGTTTGTGGTTGCGCAACTCTCAGGAGGAGTTTATGGCCTGGAAAATGACGCGTCGCCAGCAGCTCGTTGCCGGGCTCGCCGCTTTTCTGCTGTTCGTGCCGCCTCTGCCTTCACGCGTCTCCACCGATTTCGTTCTCGAGCCGGCTACGCGGGCCGAGGTCCGCACCACCGTGGCGGGTGAGATTCGCGAAGTCCGCGTGAAGCAAGGCGACGCGGTGCATGCCGGGGACGTTCTCGTGGTCCTCGAGAATCCCGAACTCGAAGCCACCGCCCAATCCACCCAGAACAGCCTGGCGCTAGCCGAAGCTTCCATCAGGTCCGCCGCGGAAACCGGCAATTCCGCAGAACTGGCCAAGGCCACCGGTGAAGCCCAGCGGTTAGAACAGGACCTGGCCGTTGACCTTCACCGCACCGCAGGTCTAACCGTCCGCTCTCCGATCGACGGCGTCGTTGCTTCCCCAGACATCGACCAGCGCTCCGGAGAATACGTTGACGCCGGCGCCGACCTCACCGACATCGTGAATCGCCAAGCCATGCGCGCGCGCATCCTGGTTCGCGACTGGGATTTCGCCGACGTCCACCCCCAGGCCTCCGCCCAGCTCAAAGTTGGCGCCTACCCGTACCGCACGTTCCAGGGCCACGTGGAACGCATCATGCCCGCCGCAGCCGCGGAAAAACCCGTGGCCGCGGACCCCACCATCGTCCGCTACGGCCGCGAGCTAACCAACTATTTCGCCGTTGTCCTGGATTTTCCCAACCCAGATGGTTCCCTGCAAGAAGGCATGACCGGCACCGCAAAAATCTCCGGCAACTACCGCCCAGCCGCCTGGCAAGTAGCCAGGTCCTTCTCGCACTGGCTCCGCACCCAGGTCTGGTAGCGGGCGTGGCGCAGCCACTCCTGGCGGCGGGGACTCAGCTTCCAACGTCCCGAAACCAAAAATGCGACCTAACCAAGAAGATCTGTGGCTCACGCTTCCACGTTCTTGGGGTGTTTTGACTCGACAGTTCGAGAGTTTATGCTTTTCGATGTTCGAGCTTTTCAGGAAGGGTGCTTCGACTTTCGCGATCGATCGCTCACCGGAGGACCGGGCTGGGTCGTCCTCCGGCCGAACGCCGTGGCGCACAAAGGACCACGGCGTGCGCTGCGGAATCCAGTCTAAGGATGGATCATAAGATTGCGGATGATCGGCTGCTGTTTCTTCTCCAGTTTTGTGTCCTTCTGCTTCGCTGCTTTCATCGGCGTTTTTTTGGTCGCCATCGTCACTCCCCCCTTTTATTTAAAGCTATCATCTCTCCTGCAATCGGCGCGCCAAACCTAAGACCCGCCGCCCACACTGCACCCCGCTTAAAACACAGACCTTACCATGCCCCCAGCCCGGAAGATATTCTGCACCATCCCCAGCCAAGTTGAATTACTCACCGTCGCGCTGAATTTTTCAACCGGACCCAGTGGCGCCGCCACTCCTGGCGGCGGAGATTCAGATTCCCAGTACTCCCAAACCAAGAAACCCGGCCCACACCAAGATTCCATGCTCCTCAGCCTGCGCTTCGCGGGTCTGGTGGGTTTTGAGCGCCCGTGCAAACAAAAGGGCCGCGCGGGGGGACCGGGCAGCCCTTTCCTTACGCCAATCGCCGCCGCAAAGCGGCATCGGATTTACCTCCCGATTCCGTGGCCGCAACGTCGCTTTACCCTAGTTTCTTAGGTTCTTCACCGCAGGCTGATCCTTCTTGCCCAACTTCGCGCCCTTCTTGCTGCCCTTCACTGCCTTTTTAGTTGCCATGTGCCTCTCCTTTAAAAAAATGGCCGCGGCCGGCTGGAGTCTACGTGAGACGGTGAGCCGAGAGCGGGAGCCGTATTTCACTTTCGGATGGAGAGCGTTGCTCGCGGCCCTCAATCTTCGTCTCTGCAATCCGCCGCCAAACCTATTCTCCTGCGCCGCCAGAGTCAAACTGTTTACCAGACGTCAGTTGTCCGCTGGAAGCCTGTAGCCATCCCACACCCCGTTGAATTTCTCAGCTCCGAGGTTGAATTTATCAACCTGGTTCTCCGATCAACTGTCTTTGAATCATCTTTTGGGGGTTCTAGGGTTTGACGGTTTTATCTTTGGAGGTTCTACGGTTCGATGGTTTTTTCTTTTCCGGGTGCCCCACTCTCCCCGGTTTTTGGGAAGGGTGGGCGTATCGACCTTAGTCGTTGCAGGGTGGGTCCTACACGTCAGGGTCTAGGTTCGCGGTCCAACTTACCGTCATTTTTGGGGGTCCCAACTCTTCCAGGGTTCTAGCAACGCGAGGTATTTTAACTCGGTTCTGATTTGTCGGTTGGTTTTCTGCGCCCCGTGCTAACGGAAAAAAAGGGCCGCGCAGTTTTACCCGGCGGCCCTTCTTTCATTTCCAAGCTGACGCGAAGCGGCAGCGCATTGAACCTGCAGAAAGCCAGACCGCGCGCAGCTTGCTCTCGGCGGCCTGCGCTTTCGCAGTTACTTCTTTTTCTTTTTCTTAGCGGCCTTTTTGGTTGCCATAGTCGGTTACCTCTCCTTTCATTGGCTGCCGAGCGACCCAAAACTTAATTCACGGTTACGCGAATCAAATTCCCGAGCTGCCGTTGAGCCTTCTCCCATCTTGGCAGCTCCGTTCTGGCCGTTCGCTGCCTCTTTGTTCGCCAATTACTGCGCCGTCTCCGCACCGTAAACAAGGTCACCGGCGGCGTTGCGGAATCTCGTCCAGCCGGTGAATCCGATTGCGGGCGCGGTGTTGCGGCGCCGGCTAAAAATGACCGGCTGTGCTTTCCATTTGCTGCTTCGAACTTCGTCGGCAAAACTTCCGCGCGTCACTCGCGCTTTCCATCACTCCGGTTTTCAGCGCCGCAACCACCGCGGCTGGCTAGAAATCATAGGAGCTTCTCACACTGTGACAGAAAGCGGGTCGGAAGAACAGACAATGAATCAGGAATTTCGATAATTGCAAACCTCCACCGCGCGGCGCGGACCCCGAATGGCCGCCTCGACGCGCCGCGGCGATCACAATTTATGTTTGCGGCACAAATAATTCATCCGGTTCTTATCGATTCTCAGCAACCGCGCCGCTTCCGCTTTGCTCTCTTTGGCTTGCTCCAGCGCCGCTTTCACCCACTTGCGTTCGTACGCCTCGATCTCTTCGTTCAAATCGATTCCGTCCGCGGGCAGCCAGGCCACGCCGGTCGCGGAGTTGGGCACGTTCTGCGCGATGTTGGGCGGCAGATCCTTCAGCGTGATCTTGATGCCGTCGGTCATTAGCACCAGCCGCTGCACCACGTTGCTCAATTCCCGCACGTTTCCGGGCCAGCGGTAGCTCTGCAGCGCCGCCAGCGCATCGTTGGTCACCTGCCGCTTCGGCAGTTGATTGGCCGCGCAGTAGACCTGGATGAAATAATCCACCAGCAATGGCACGTCGTCGCTGCGCTCACGAAGCGGCGGAACGAAAATTGGCACCACGTGAATTCGATAATAGAGGTCTTCGCGGAATCTTCCCTGCTTGGCCATTTCCTCCAGGTTCTCGTTGGTCGCGCTCACCAGCCGAAAATTCAGTTTGATGGCCTTCTTGCCGCCCAACCGCGTCAGCGCCCGCTCCTCCAGCACCCGCAGCAGCTTGCTCTGCAACGGCGGCGTCAGCGTGGCGATTTCATCCAGGAACAGCGTGCCTTCCTCGGCCAGCTCGATGCGGCCTTCCTTGGTGGCCACCGCGCCGGTAAACGCGCCGCGTTCGTACCCGAATAATTCCGCTTCCATCAGGCTTTCCGGCAGCGCCGCGCAATTTACTCCGATGAAGGGTTTGCTTCGCCGCGGCCCCTGGTCGTGCAGCGCTCGCGCCACCAGCTCTTTTCCCGTTCCGCTCTCGCCGCGAATCACCACGTTGGCATCCGAGCGCGCCATGCGCTGGATGGAAGAGAAAAGGTGCCGCATCGCGTCCGTCGATCCGATCAGGTCTCCCAACGAATCCTTACGCCGAATCTCCTCCCGCAGGATTCGGTTTTCCCGCTGGATCAGCAGTTTTTCGATTCCCCGCGCGATCAACATCCGCAGCACTTCCATATCGATGGGCAGGATGAAGTAATCGTAGGACCCAGCTTCGATCACTTTCAACGCCGAACTTCGCTTGGGGTCTTCGCTCAGCACGATCACCAGCGTGTCGATCTCGCTGCCGTCCAGCCGCTGCAGCAGCTCCACGCATTCGCTCACCCCACCCGAAGGCAGCGGCAGCCCCAGCAGTAAAATGTCCACGTCGGTTTCTTGCAGCAGGACGAAAGCAGCGGTGTAGTCTTCGCCCTCGAAGACATCGTTATCCGGGCGCAGCGCAGCCGCAATTTTGCCGCGAACCACCGCGTCGGCCACTACGATTCCAATGCGAGGTTTGGGAACTCCTGGAGGCATCGCTAGACGAACAATCTACTCACTCTCTAGCTTCTATACAACTCCGTTGTGGACCATTGCCCGTCACACTTCCTACCTTCGCCGCTGCATCAATGTCCACCGATGTAATCCCTTCCAACTGTTTTTCCAAAATGTTAACGTCCTCACCAGGAAGCCGCGACATGTTTGAATTGCCAACCCGCTCTGGCGCCACCTCAGTCCAATCCCTGCCTCGCCCCGATGCCCGAATAAAGTCCGCGCACACGGCCGGGCAGGGCAGCCAAAATCCCCCGTCAGAGCTGCAGTTTCTAAATCGCAACACCGCCAGCATACCCCCGCCGATGGCGTTGATTTCAAAGGACCGATTTTCGCCGAATACCGGCAAAATTACGTTTTTACTTCTTCGAAAGCGCTCGCTGCCGCTCTTAATGGATCGACCGCGGCAGGCGTTTCTTTCCCCGCAAGAGCCTCAATTTCTAAACCGCAACACCGCCAGCATACCCTCGCCTAAATGGCTGATTTTAAAGGAGCGACTTTCTCCGAATACTGGCGAAATTACATTTTCATTGCTTCGAAAGCGCCGCTTGCTGCTGGGCTTAATGAGTCGACGGCGGCAAGTATTTTTTTTCGATACTAGCCACCACCACGTAATTCGGGTCCACCATCTCCGCCACATGGATGTGCGCCACCTCCGAGAGCAGCTCGTAGGCATCCAGCTCCGACATACCGTAATCCGCGTGAATCCAAGCCACCAGCTCGCGAAACGCAATTCGCAGCGCATCGTCCAGCGGCCGGTAAATTCCCGCCGCCATGATTTCGTTCTCATTCTCGAACCGCGGCCAAGCGATGTGCCTGCCTCGGAGCAGCGTCACCTGCATCCGCGCTTGCAGCGGTACTTCAATCGCGGATCCCGCAATCTCGCCGTCGCCCATTGCCGCGTGCCCATCCCCGATGAACAGCAGCGCCCCGGCCACATTCACGGGCAGATACACGGTGTTGCCGGCGCTGGCTTCCGAGGCGTCCATGTTTCCGCCGAACTCCGCCGGAACCACCGAGCTGCGCACCTCGCCCGATGCCGGCGCCACGCCAATACATCCGAAAAACGGATGGAGCGGAATATTCACCGAGAAACTGGAATCATGCGCCTGGAATGTCGCCACGTTGGTGGCCTGATCGATCGGGTAGAACCAAATTCTCTCGGGCAGCGCCGGATTCAGCATCGCGGTGTATGGGGTGGGGGTGAGCGCGCCGAACCCCGGCGCTACCGCACCCACGCCCTGATGGCTAGGCACTTCGAGCGAAAGGATGTGAATCGCGATAGCGTCGCCCGGTTCCGCGCCCTCAATATAAAACGGACCGGTGAGTGGGTTGTCGCCTTTCACCATGCTCAGCGTATCCCCCGGATGTTGCAACGCGTCGCCGAACGCATCCACCGTGTTCGTTTCCAGGATGTCGCCGGAATTCAGCCGCGCCACCGGCTCCGCCCTCCCGTACACATATTTCACCGTATCCATCGTGGCGTGATACCGCACTACGCGCTCGGCGTCGCCAGCAGTCTGAGCGAAGCAGCGCGGTCCGGCCGCCGCGATCGAAACCATCACAAAACAAACCGCACCAGCAATTCGCATCTTCATGTTTGCACCTTAAAGTTGTTCGAGCCTGCGCGCGCCACATTGTACGCCAGCGCGCTCCGCCCGCCCGAGCGGAACGAAAGCGCCTCCGGCATGTCCGCTTGTGGGACGCGGATTTCCCAGTTGCGGGCAAAATCCCTTGGCCTTAGGCCTCGCAGGGCCTACAATCAAAACAAACTAAACGGCTTAACTGCGGGTCCCGCCCGGCAGGTGAAGTGCGCTTAGCTTTGTGTCAAGGAGCATCAATTGGATATCGCCCGGCCGGACGTTAAGCGCAAGAAGACCATCCGCCGCATCGCCTGGGGTGCCGTCGCGGTGGTGGTAATTCCGCTGGTCACCTTCGCGCTCTCCCGTTTGAAGCCCGCTGCTCCGGGCGTCGACAAATCCAGCGTTTGGACCGATACCGTCAAGCGCGGCCCGATGGTCCGCGAAGTCCGCGGCTTGGGCACCCTGGTTCCGGAAACCATCCGCCTGATTCCCGCCGCCACCGATGGCCGCGTCGACCAGCGGTTCATACTTCCCGGCACGCCGGTGAAGGCCGATACTCCCATCTTGCAGCTGATCAATCCCACTCTTCAGCAAGTCACCCTCGACGCCGAATACCAAATGAAAGGCGCGGAAGCGCAATACAACAGCCTGAAGGCCCAGCTTCAGAATCAGCTCATGGATCTGAAAGCAAAAGCCGCGGCCAGCCAAGCGGACGCTAGCTCCGCCAAGCTCGACGCCGACCGCAAGGAACAGCTTTTCAAACTCGGTCTGGCTCCGGACATCGATTACAAAATTTCTCAGGTGAAAGCCGAACAAACGTCCAAGCAAAACGAAATTTCCCAGGCGGAAGTCACTACCTTCGCAAATTCCGTTGAGGCTCAGCTTGCTGTCCAGCAGTCCAAGGTGGAACAGCAACGCGCACTCTGGAATCTGCAAAAATCGCAGCTCGATCGATTGACGGTGCGTCCGGGCATCGATGGCGTTTTGCAGGAACTCGAAGTTGAAGTGGGCCAAAACGTGACTGCCGGAACCCTGCTGGCGCGCGTCGCGCAACCCACCCATCTGAAAGCCCAGTTGCGCATTGCGGAAACGCAAGCGAAGGATATTCAAATCGGCCAGAAGGCCTCGGTGGATACGCATAACGGGCTGGTGGCCGGACACGTCATGCGCATCGATCCCGCCGTGCTCAACGGGACGGTCACCGTGGATGTGGCGCTGGACGCCCCTCCGCCGGCCGGCGCGCGGCCCGACCTGAGCGTCGAAGGCACTATCGAACTCGAGCGCTTGGCTGACGTTGTCTACGTAGGGCGGCCGGTCCACGGCGAAGCCAACAGCACCATCGGCCTATTCAAGTTGGTTCCCGGCAGCAATGAGGCCGACCGCGTTCAGGTCACTCTGGGACGCACGTCTGTGAATACTGTCGAAATCGTGAAAGGCTTGCAGGTAGGCGACGAAGTCATACTTTCGGATATGTCGGCCATGGACAATTACGATCGCATTTCGTTGAAGTAGCGCCGCCCGGTTCGCCGGCGCGGTGAATGCACAAGGAGACGGCATGACTGCGGAACCGAAATCTTTGATTCACCTGGAAAGCGTGACCAAGGTGTTCTACACCGACGAAGTGGAGACCCACGCCCTCGCCGGCGTGCACCTGGAAATTCGCAACGGCGAATTCCTGTCGATTGCCGGGCCGTCGGGCTGCGGCAAATCCACGCTGCTCTCGATCCTGGGTCTGCTCGATTCGCCCACCGAAGGAAACTACTGGATCAACCAGCAGGCGGTGGCGAATCTTTCGCTTTCCGACCGCACGCGCATCCGCAATCGCGAAATCGGGTTCATCTTTCAAGCGTTCAACCTGATCGGCGACCTCACCGTCTACGAAAACGTCGAATTGCCGCTCACCTATCGCAGCATGGCGGCCGCCGAACGCAAGAAGCGCGTCCAGGAGGTTCTTGAGCGCGTGGGTATGGCCCACCGCACCAAGCACTACCCGTCGCAGCTTTCCGGAGGCCAGCAACAGCGCGTCGCCGTCGCTCGCGCGCTGGTGGGCAGCCCTTCGATCCTGCTGGCCGACGAGCCCACCGGCAACCTCGATTCCAAGAACAGCGAAGCGGTGATCGACCTGCTCCGGCAGCTTCATCGCGAAGGCGCCACCATCTGCATGGTCACCCACGACCCGCGATATTCCAGTATTGCCGACCGCACCATTCATCTTTTCGACGGCCGCATCGTGGAAGAAACGCTGGGCGCCCGCACCGAATCGGTCTGATCGCAGCGCCCCGCACCGCGGGGTACGGATGGGCGGAATCTGAAAATCTGGTGGTTGGAGTATTTTTCAGATGGGGACTTTCTCAAACGATCTTCGTTACGGCGCTCGCATGCTGGCCAAGAGCCCCGGCTTCACCATCGTGGCCTTGCTTTCGCTGGCGTTGGGGATCGGAGGGAACGCCACGGTTTTCAGTTGGGTGCAAGCGGTGCTGCTGCACCCGCTGGCAGGCATCCAGGATTCCGATCGGTTGTTCGCCGTTGAAACCATCATGGCCAACGGCAGCTATCACACCAGTTCGTTCCCCGATTACCGGAATTACCGCGACCACAACACCGTATTTTCCGGGCTGATCGGCTTCGAGTTGATTGAACAGAACCTGAAGGTTCACGCCACCGACCTGCCCCACCGCGATGTGGGCGAGATCGCCACCGAAAATTACTTCGACGTCCTGGGCGTCCAGGCCAGCCGCGGCCGCACTTTCCACGCCGGCGATGACCATGGACCGGCCTCCGATCCCTACATCGTGTTGAGCGACGGCATGTGGAAACGGCAATTCGGCGGCGATCCCAACGTCGTCGGCAAATCGGTGGAAATCAATCAGCATCCCTTCACCGTCATTGGCGTAACCCCCAGGGGATTCACCGGAACTATCGTGGGAATCATGGCCGACTACTGGGTTCCCATGATGATGCAGCCGCAAGCCTTGCCCGGCGAAGACCTCGACACCCGGAATCCCACCTTCGTTCACATCCTTGGCCGCCTAAAACCCGGCGTCACACCGGATGCCGCGCGCGCTGAATTGAAAACCATGGCGCGCCGTCTGGAAGAAGAATATCCGATCACCAGCCGCAATATCGGGATCGACGTTGTTCCCATTTGGAAAGCACACTACGGATTGCAGAGCATATTCCTGCCGGTGCTGGTGTTCCTCTCCGGCGTGGTGCTGCTGGTTTTGCTGATTGCCTGCGCCAACGTTGCCAACCTGCTGCTGGCGCGCGCCACGGTTCGCGAAAAAGAAATCGCCATTCGCGCCGCCCTGGGAGCCAGCCGGTCGCGTCTGGTCCGCCAGATGCTCGCGGAAAGTTTGCTGCTGGCTTTGGGCGGCGGAGTGTTTGGCGCTTTACTCGCCGCATGGACTTCCGGCGCATTGACGCTGTTGATGCCGCCAGCGCATTTGCCCGTCGGTGTTGCCACCAACATGGACTGGCGGGTGCTTTCGTTCACCGTGCTGCTGTCTCTCGGCACTGGCGTATTTTTTGGAATCGTGCCGGCGCTGCGCAGTTCACGGCTTCAGGTGAACGATTCGTTGAAAGACGGTGGTCGAACCTCGGCCGGCGGATCGGGGCAGCCGCGGCTGCGCAATTTGCTGGTACTTAGCGAAACCGTTCTGGCGGTCGTTTTGCTGGTCGGCGCGGGGCTGATGGTGCGCACCTTGCAGGTAGCGAAGTCCACTGGTCCGGGATTTAACACCGATCGCGTGCTGGTGGCGGCGATAGACTTGCGCGCGAACGGCTACTCGGAGGCGCAATCCGGCGCCCTTTATTCGCATTTGCTGGAGGAGGCCAAAACCATTCCGGGAGTTCGCTCAGCGACGCTCGAGCTGTGGGTTCCGCTGTGGTTCACCGGCCGCGGCTACACCGTCCCCAATATCGAGGGCTACACGCCCAAGCCCGATGAAGACCGCGCCATCGATTACAACGCGGTCGGACCCAATTACTTTTCCACCCTGGAAATTCCACTATTGGCCGGCCGCGAGTTCACCCCCGCGGATGGCGACTCCGCGCCCCGGGTCTGTATCGTGAATCGCACCATGGCGCAGCACTACTGGCCGGGGCAGAGCGCGATCGGACATCGGCTCCAAACTCGGAATAATTGGTGGACTGTTACCGGCGTGGTGGAAGATATCCACTACCACAGCATGAACGAGCAGCCGCAATCGTTTGTTTATTTCCCGTTTCTACAGGTTCCGGACACCAGCGCAAACATTTTGTTGCGCACCGAGGGCGCACCGGAAACTTTGCTCGGCGCGTTTCGCTCGCAGCTCCACAATTTGGACCCGAACGTTCCGATCCTGGAATCGGACACCCTGGCGAATCTGCTTTTGAGTTCTCTCTTTGCTTACCGCGCCGCCGCGACCCTCGGCGCGCTGCTCGGCGGGATCGGGCTGGTGCTCGCGTCGATCGGAATCTTTGGAGTGCTCTCGTATTCCGTCAATCAGCGCACCCAGGAAATTGGAGTGCGCATGGCCCTCGGCGCGCGGCCGGCGGACATTCTTCGATTGGTGGTCGGGCAAGGAATGCGGTTGGTGCTAACCGGTATGTTCGTTGGCATTGTCGCGTCGCTCGTCGCGGCGCAACTCATCTCTAACCTTCTTTACGGTGTAAAGGCGGCCGATCCCATTACATTTGCGGCTACCGCGGTGATTCTTGCGGCGGTAGCTTTGATGGCGTGCGCGCTGCCGGCGCGCCGTGCCGTGCGCGTAGATCCCATGGCTGCGCTGAGGTACCAGTGAGCTCCGCTCCTAAAATGCGAATCGCCAATCTTCTTCACGGCGTGCGTAATGGCATGCAACAGGGAAGTCTCGCCCGGCGCATTCTCACCAGTGCTGCACTGTCTCTGGTTTTCGGTATCGGCGCGCGCAGTCCGTTGTTAAATCGCATCGAGAGCTTGTGGATGCCGGTAGCTCCGCCCCGCGCGGTGAGCGATTTGATTCCCGCGGCGCCGGACGTCTCCGCTTTCGAGTGCCTTCGCGAGCCTCGGCCCTATCCCGTCGCCCTGCGTCAGAAAGATCTCCGTTCGATCTTGAGCGCCGGACCTCACGAAATGGCGTTCGCTCTCACCGGTGGCGGTGCGCCCGAACTGGTGGTGGCCGCGAGCGTCGCGCCACGCGATTTTTCGCGATTCGGCGTTCATCCTTTGGCTGGCCGGACGCTGCGGGTTTCCGACAATTGCAAAAGAGCCACGCCGGTGATCATGATCGGTGAAGTTTTATGGCGGCGACGGTTCGCGGCGGATGCAACCATCGTGGGGAAAACAATTCTGCTGAGCGCGCACGCCTACCGCGTGGTGGGAATTCTCCCGGCGACTTTCCGCTTCCCATACGCTTCGGACCCGGTCGAGATTTGGCTTCCGTCGGCGCAGGATCCACGTCTGCGCGATTCGCAAGCGGAAAGCGCTGGAGCCAAACAACTCACTACAGCCGCTGAGCCTTCGGCGTCGCCGAGTTTGAGTCCCGGGCCCAAGGCCGGCCCGGCTCCTTCCTCCGCAGCGCGGACGGTTGCGCCAGTTGCGCGCGTCGCGCCGGTCGCTCCGGTTGCGCCGGTCGCACCCGCGACCGCGGCTCCCGCGAAAGTCACCGTCACCGCGCAAGAATAGTCTCCGCAGCGCGTTGGGCCGCTACTTCAGCGTTTCGATCAGATTGCTGTAATCGTCGGTCCACGGACGAATGCCGCTCTTCTTTTGCATGACCATCGTCTCGGTCGGAAAGCTAGTGCTTTCCAGCGCCGCATCGGTTTTCCCGATGATCATCCAGGTGGACGTAAAGACTTCATTCTTCAAGTCCGGCGGGTTCACGATGGTGGTGGCATGGTGGCCGAGCGATTCCGCCACCGCCTGCACCACCGGGTTCAGGTTGAGATACTTGTTGGAAACATGGATAGCCAGCACTCCATTTGAATTCAGGTTCCTGAAGTACAGCTCGAACGCCTCGCGTGTAAGCAAGTGCACCGGAATCGCGTCGCCGGAAAATGCGTCCACCAACAAAACGTCGAAATCCTGCGGCGGTTGGCGCTCCAGCGACAGCCGTGCATCGCCAGGAATGATGGTGATTTGTGCTTGGGAATCGCGCAGGAACCCAAATTGGCTGCCGGCGATTTCGATCACCAGCGGGTTGAGTTCGTAAAAAGTGTAGTGGTCGCCCGCGCGGCCGTACGCCGCCAGCGTCCCCGCGCCCAGCCCAATGATTCCCGCACGGACTGGCCCGCGTTGTCGCGCCGATTGCAGCGCCAGCGCACCGCCGGATTCCGGACCGTAGTAAGTGGTCGGCAGATCGTGCCGCCCCGCTTGCAGAATCTCGATGCCGTGGGTAATCGTTCCGTTGGCGAGCTCGCGCCGCAGCGGATCGTGTTCGGTGGCCGGCAGATCGTTCACCTTTATGATGCCGTAGAAATTGCGTTCCATCACCCGCGACTTCCCGCTTTGCCGCACGGTCACCACCGCCAGCGAAACGATCAACAGCCCCAGCAATCCACTGAAGACCAAGGAAGGCAATCGCAGACCTCGGCCGTGAAACACCGTCGAGGGATCGCGGTCCAGCACCACGCGCAAAAGGACGGCGCAGCCCGCGATGGCTACCGGCAATTCGTAGAATCCGCGAAACACGTGCGGCGCGATCGCACTCACGAAGATTCCGCCGAGCGCGCCTCCCAGCGAAACCATCAGATAAAATTTCGTCAGATATTCCGACGAGGGCTTCAGATTCACCAGCTCGCCGTGGCACACCATGCAGCAGATGAAGAGTCCGCTGCAAAAAAGCGGCACTTGCAGCATCGGTCCGGCGTTCGCAAATTCCGGCGAAAGCGCGTACGCCATTCCGCCCAGCGCTACCGCCAACAGCCGCAAAAATAAAAACCGGCGATACCACGTCGTGCTCTCAAAACATAGAATCAGGCTCAGCAAGTACAGCGACAGCGGCAGGATCCACAGCAGCGGAACCGCGGCGACGTCTTGCGACAGGTGGTTGGTCACCGCCAATAGAAATGCCGATGCATCCGCCGCGAGCGCCACCCACAGCAGTTGCATGCCCCACCCGGGCGACGGCGAAATTTGGCCGCCCGGCGCCGGCGCCTCCGATTCTGTTCGCCGGCGATACGCGACCGCCGCGCACAACACCGCGAATGCGACGTAACCCGCCGACCATCCGATGGCCTGGTGTCGCGTGG
>Ga0302324_100004422_pt1 | contig 31123 bp, 31 predicted proteins | sample Palsa_T0_1_FD_201949 | JGI IMG/M metagenome (GOLD analysis project Ga0302324, IMG submission 201949) | Peat permafrost microbial communities from Stordalen Mire near Abisko, Sweden - Palsa_T0_1 | ecosystem: Environmental > Terrestrial > Soil > Palsa > Peat permafrost | place: Sweden: Abisko... | reverse complement strand
GCGAGCGCCAACCTGCACCTGCGCGTAGCCAAATTCCCGCGTATCGCCGCCGCTGACCTTGCCGCCGAGCTGCTGCGCCATGGTCTGCATGCCGTAGCAGATGCCGAGCACCGGCGCGCCCAGTTCGAACACCGCCTGCGGGGCGCGGGGCGCGGCGCGCTCGGTCACCGACGCAGGTCCCCCCGACAGGATGACGCCACGAGCGCCGAACGCGCGCACCTGCGCGTCGCTCACATCCCACGGATGAATCTCGCAATAGACGCCGATCTCGCGCACCCGGCGCGCAATCAACTGCGTGTATTGGGCGCCGAAATCCAGGATCAGGATCCGGTGCGCATGAATGTCCGCCGGCGGCGCCTGGGCGTCCACCGGGTGTACGCCAGCCCACTCAGGACGAGCGGTAATTGGGCGCCTCCTTGGTGATCGTCACGTCATGCACGTGGCTCTCGCGTATGCCGGCGTTGGTGATGCGCACGAACGTGGGCCGGGTGCGCATCTGCTCGATGTTGTTGCTGCCGGTGTAGCCCATCGCCGCGCGCAGTCCGCCGGCGAGCTGGTACAGGATCGCCACCAGGCTGCCCTTGTAGAGCACGCGCCCCTCGATGCCTTCCGGCACAAGTTTCTCCAGCTCGGTGGAGGTGTCCTGAAAATAGCGGTCGGCCGATCCGTGCCGTTCCGACATTGCGCCGAGCGAGCCCATGCCCCGATAGGCTTTGTACGAGGCACCCTGGTAGAGCTCGACCTCCCCGGGCGACTCCTCGGTGCCGGCGAACATGCCGCCGATCATCACCGAGTGCGCGCCGGCGGCGATTGCCTTGGCAAGATCACCCGAGTAGCGGATGCCGCCGTCGGCAATGATCGGTATGCCGCGGCCCTCGAGTGCGGCGGCGATGTTGGCTACCGCGGTGATTTGCGGCACGCCGACGCCGGCGACCATGCGTGTGGTGCAGATCGATCCCGGCCCGATGCCGACCTTGACCGCGTCGACGCCCGCCGCCACCAGCTCGAGCGCGGCCTCGCTGGTAACGATGTTGCCGGCGATCAGCTGCAGGTCGCCCCAGCGCGCCTTCAGTCGCGCCGCCATCTCCAGCACGCCGCGTGAATGTCCATGCGAGGTATCGAGCACCACGACATCGACGCCGGCCTCGCGCAGCGCCACCACCCGATCGAGCGTATCGGGCGTGGTGCCGATCGCCGCCCCGACCCGCAGCCGGCCGATCTCATCCTTGCTGGCGCGCGGAAATTCGGTCGCCTTCTGGAAGTCCTTGACCGTGATCATGCCCTTGAGTTCGTCATCGCCGTTCACCACCAGCACCTTCTCGATGCGGTGTTTGTGCAGCAACCGCTGCACTTCCTCCTTCGGCGCGTTCTCCCGCACCGTGATCAGGCGCGACTTCGGCGTCATCACCGCGCTGACCGGAGCGTCGAGCTTGCGTTCGAAGCGCAGGTCCCTGTGAGTGACGATGCCGAGCACCTTGCTGCCGCTCACTACCGGAACGCCGGAGATGCCGCGCGCGCGCGTGAGCTCGATCACCTGGCGGATGGTGGTTTCCGGCGGCACCGTGATCGGATCGGTGATGACGCCGCTTTCGAATTTCTTGACCCGTGCCACCTCGCGCGCCTGCACCTCGATCGGCATGTTCTTGTGGACGATGCCGATGCCGCCTTCCTGCGCCATGGTGATCGCGAGCCGCGCTTCGGTCACGGTGTCCATGGCGGCCGACACCACCGGCAGCCCGACACGAATCTTGCGTGTCAGCTGGGTCGACAGGTCCACCTCGCGCGGCAACACGTCGGAGTGCGCCGGAACGAGCAGGACGTCGTCGAAGGTCAGCGCTTCTTCGAGGATTCGCATGCAGCCTCGCGGCTTTAAGAAGAAGCGCGCCATTGTACGCCCCTGGCGCCGTCGGGGTAAACCTTGGCGCCGCCACGCCTGCGGTGCGCCGGAGTAAGATGCGCGCATGCCTGACCGACAGAGCGAGATGACCGGCGCCGTGCCGACGCACGTCATCTATTCAGTCTCCAGGCTCAATCGCGAGGTACGCCTGCTGCTGGAGTCCGGCGTCGGTGTGGTGTGGGTACAGGGGGAGATCTCCAATCTGTCACGGCCCTCCTCCGGCCACTGGTATTTCTCACTCAAGGACCGCGACGCGCAACTGCGCTGCGCGATGTTCCGCGCACGCAACAGCCACTGCCGCTTCACGCCACGCGAGGGCCAGGCGGTGATCGCGTACGGGCGCGTGAGCCTGTACGAGCCGCGCGGCGACTACCAGCTGCTGGTCGAGCAGCTGGAGGACGCCGGCGTCGGTGCCCTGCAACGCGCGTTCGACCAGCTCAAGGCGCGGCTCGCGGCCGAGGGGTTGTTTGCCGCCGAGCGCAAGCGGCCGCTGCCGCTGGTGCCGCGGCGCATCGGCGTGATCACCTCGCCCACCGGCGCTGCGATTCGCGACGTGCTGCATATCCTGGCGCGCCGCTTCCCGGCGGCCGCGGTGCTGGTGTATCCGGTGCCGGTGCAGGGCGCGGCGGCGGCGCCGGCGATCGTCGCAGCGCTTGATCTGGCCGCGGCGCGCGCCGAATGCGACGTGCTGATCCTGACGCGCGGCGGCGGCTCGCTCGAGGACCTGTGGGCCTTCAACGACGAGCGCGTGGCGCGCGCGGTGCATCGCTGCACGATCCCGGTGGTCACCGGCATCGGCCACGAGATCGATTTCACCATCGCCGATTTCGTTGCCGATGTGCGCGCACCGACGCCATCCGGGGCGGCGGAGCTGGTGGCCCCCGACGGCCGCGCCTGGCTGCACCGGCTGTCACAGCTGGCAGCGCGCTTCGCGGCCGGCGTGCGCCGCCAGCTGCAGCACGAGCACACGCGCTACGCCGCACTGTCGCGCCGCCTGCAGCAGGCACATCCCGGTGCGCGCCTGGCGCAATACAGCCAGCGGCTGGATGAACTGGAAGGCCGGCTGCAGTTCGCACTGCAGGCGCGACTTGCCCGCCAGGGCGCGCGGCTGGAGAGCGCGGCGCGCGCTTTGCAGGCTGTCAGCCCGCTGGCGACGCTCGGCCGCGGCTTTGCCGTGATCACGCGCGCTGCCGATGGCGCGCTGGTGACCTCGGCCGAGCAGCTGCAGGTCGGTGAGAGTTTCGACGCCAGGCTGGCGAACGGCAGCCTGCGCGCTGCGGTCCTGACACGCGGTTCATGATCGCCGGCAGCCGGCGCAGCGCCGCAAGCCGTGCCCCGGGCGCGGCGTGGGTCCTAAGCCTGTGCCTGGGCGTGGCGCTGCTTCTGGCACCTGCCGTGTCGTCGGCTGCACCGGCGATCGGCCTGCCTGTGGCCAGCCAGGTACCCGGTGGCGTGGCGCTGCTGCCGCTGGCCGCGCTGGCGCAGGATGGCGCCGGCGCGCCCACGGTGCGCTATGCCGGCCAGCGCGTGATGCTGCTGCAGCGGGCAGACCAGTGGCTGATCGTACTCGGCATTGCGCTGGACGCAGCTCCCGGCGACGCCGCGGTCGCGATCCGGCGTGCCGGCGCGCCGGCCGATGAGGCGCTGTCATTCCGCATCGGCCCCAAGGAATACCAGGTCCAGCGCCTGACCGTGGCGCCCTCGAAAGTGGACCTGTCAAAGAAGGATCTGGAGCGTGTCGAGCGCGAGCAGGAGCATCTGCACCAGGCGCTCGCCAGCTTCGTCGATCAGCCGCCGGCAACGCTGCAGCTGCTGGCACCGGTCGACGGCATGCGTTCCAGCTCGTTTGGCTCGCGCCGCATCTTCAACGGCCAAGCGCGTAACCCGCACTCCGGCATGGACATTGCCGCGGCGCTCGGAACCCCAGTGCACGCGGCCGCCGGCGGCCGCGTGATCGACACCGGCGATTATTTCTTCAATGGCAATACCGTGCTGATCGATCACGGCCAGGGCCTGATCACGATGTACTGCCACCTGTCGGCGATTCTGGTACATGCGGGGCAGCAGGTCGCCGCCGGCGCGCTGATCGGCAAAGTCGGGGCCAGCGGCCGGGTCACCGGGCCGCATCTGCACTTTGGCGTCGCCCTCAACCGCGTCTTTGTCGACCCGGCATTGTTCTTGCCTTCTTCGGTGGCGACCCCTTACGTGGCTTCCCCTGACGTGGCTTCACCTTCCCCGCCTTGACGCGGTCATAGGGATTGGCATCGGTGCGAAACTCGATCGCCACCGGCGTTGCGTACAGGTCGAAGGCTTCGCGATACACATTGGCCAGGTAGCGCCGATAGGACTCGGGCACCGACACCGTCTGGTTGCCGTGGATCACGATGCGCGGCGGATTGCGCCCGCCCTGGTGCGCATAGCGCAGCTTGATGCGCCGGCCGCGCACCAGCGGCGGCTGATGCGCTGCCAGCGCGCGCTCGAGCGTGCGCGTCAGCGCCGGCGTGGGCAGCGCGCTCATCGCCGAGTCGTAGCCGCGAATGGCATCGCGCGCCAGCACTCCGACACCACTGCCGTGGCGCGCGGAGATGAAGTGCAGCGGTGCAAACGGCACGAAATCAAGCTTGAGCGTCAGCTGGCGCTTGATTTCGTCGCGCGCATCCGCGGCAATGCCGTCCCATTTATTCACTGCGATCAGGATCACGCGGCCCCGATCCAGCGCCTGGCCCAGCACGCTCGCATCCTGCTCGCCGATGCTGTCGTGCGCGTCGAGCACCAGGATCACCACGTGCGCCCCGGCGATCGCCTGCAGCGTGCGGGCGACACTGGCACGCTCGACCGCATCCTCCACCCGCGCCCGGCGGCGCACGCCGGCGGTATCGATGAACAGGAATTCGCGGCCGTCGCGCTGGAACGGCACCAGGATGCTGTCGCGCGTGGTGCCCGGCTGCTCGCTGGCTATCACGCGCTCCTCGCCGATCAGGCGGTTGACCAGCGTCGACTTGCCGACGTTGGGCCGGCCTATGATGGCCACGCGGATCGCCGTGTCGTTCTCGTCCGGCGGACTCGCAGGTGCAACCCCCGCCAGCAGCGTATCCAGCAGTTCCAGGCAGCCCTGGCCGTGGCTGGCGGCGATCGCCATCGGCGCGCCGAGCCCGAGTGTATGAAAGTCCGCGGCGACCACCTCCGCGTCGAGCCCCTCGGCCTTGTTAAGTGCAAGCACCAGCGGCTTGCCGGTGCGGCGCAGCTCACGCGCGATGAACTGGTCCTGCGCGGTCACCCCGGCGCGCGCATCGGCTACCAGGATCAGGTAGTCGGCTTCCGCCACCGCCTTCTCGGTCTGCACGCGCATCTGCGCATCCAGGCCCTTGGGATGCTCGACCAGGCCGCCGGTATCTATCAATACGCACGGCACGTGGCCGACGCGCGCATAGCCGTATTGGCGATCGCGCGTGACGCCCGGCACGTCGGCCACGATCGCCGCGTGGCTGCGCGTGAGCACGTTGAACAGCGTCGATTTGCCTACATTCGGCCGACCAACGATCGCCACCACCGGCAGCATCGTCGCTGCGCCTTACCGGGCCGGCTCCGTGACTGCGGCGGCCAGGGCTTCCGGGGCGCGATAGGCGCTCAGCACGCCATTGTCGCTGAACACCAGCAGCAGTTCGCCGGCCACGATCGGCGTGCCGCTGACGCGCTTCTTGTAGGCGATGCCCTTCGAAGTGACCACCCCGTTGCGGCCGACCGAACTGCCGAGCTGGACGCGCGCGATGAAATCGCCGGTCGCAGGGTCAAGCCAGTGCAGCACGCCGCCGGCATCGGCGACCACGACGCGGCCGCGGTAGACCACCGGTGCGGTCAGCTGGCGCCTGACCAGAGCCTTCTGGGTCCACTGCTCGGTGCCGTTGATGCGATCCAGCCGCACCAGCTCGCCGTCCGCGGTCGATACGTAGACCGCATTGTCGTCGACCGCCAGTCCACGATAGCTCGACAGGTCACGCGCCCAGATCACCTGGCCGGTCTCGCGCGCCAGCCGCGCCACACGTCCCTGGAAGGCCACCGCAAACAAATCATCGCCATCGGCCACCACCGGCGCATCCACATCGATCAGGCGCGCCAGCTCGGTGCTGCCGTGCGACTGGCCGACCGCGGTATCCCACGCGGTGGTGCCATTGCCGCGGCTGACGGCCGCAACGCGGCCGTTGTCAAAGCCGGCGATCGCCAGCTCCCCGGCCAGCAGCGGCGCACCGGTGCCGCGCAGCGACAGACGCGGCACCTGCTGCTCGGCCAGCCAGATCTCGCTGCCATCGTTGGATGACAGGCCGTGCAGGCGGCCGTCCACGCCGCGCACCACCACCAGGCTCTGGCTGATGGCGGCCGGGGATAGGATCTCGGCGTTGATGCGGCTGCGCCAGCTGGGGGAGCCGTCGGCCTCCGACAGTGCGATCACCTCACCCTTGGAACTGCCGACCACCACCAGGCCGAAGCCGGCGGCCGGACCGCCGGCGAGCGGCGCCTTGAGATTGCGGTGCCACAGCAGTTTGCCGCTACTGAGATCGAAGGCCTCGACCGCGCCCTTGTGACTGACGGCAAATACGCGCTCGCCGTCGGCCGCAACCGTAAGGCCGAGCCGCAGCTTCGGCGCCTCGCCCGACAGCTTGGTGGACCAGACGCGCTGCAGCTCGATTCGATTGGCGAACGGCACCAGCACCGCCGGCGCATCCTTTTGCTTTTCTTTTTTCTTGGAGCTGCTGCTGCAGCCGGCGCACAGCAGCGCCGCGCACACCAGCACGCCGGCCAGGACCCGCACACTGCTCACGAGCGCGCCAGCTCGCCGATCTTCAGATCGAGCAGTCCGCTATCGAGCGTGCTGGCCGCGCCGCCGCGCGCCTCACGATAGGCCTTGAGCGCCCCAGCGCGATCGCCCTTCGCCAGCAGCGCATCGCCGCGCACCTCGGCATAGCGCGCCGCGAAGGCGCCCGGCTTTGCGCCATCGAGCGTTTTCAGGGCATCGTCCGCCTTGCCCTGCGCCAGCTGCACGCGCGCCAGTCGCAGGCGCGCGATCAATGCCAGCTCCGCATCCCTGGTCGCGCCGAGCACCTGCTGCAGCCGCGCGGCAGCCTGATCAAGCTGCCGGCTCTCGACCTGGATGCGGGCCACGGCCATGTTGGCCTGGTCGGCATAGGCGGTGCCCGGAAAGGCCTTCACCAGTCCGTCGGCCAGCTGCACTCCGCCAGCGATATCGTGGCGTTCGAAGGCGTCCATGACCTGCTGGTAGCGGCTCGCCGCCGCCAGGTCGCGTTGCTGGATACGGTTCTGCCAGAAGTGCCAGCCGCCGAACACCGCAAGCGCAATCGCCACGCCGCCCAGGATCCAGGGACCCTGCTCGCGCAGCCAGGCGAGTACCTGCTGCCATTGTTCCTTCTCGTTCAGATACTCTTCCACTCACGCTCTCCCACATTCCCTACAGTAACGACGCGATACGCGCGGGCAGCTCGCTCAACGGGCAGTCGATCTGACCGTCCTCGCGGCGTAAAGGTTTCACTGCCACGACGCCGCGCTCGAGTTCCTCGTCCCCCAGGATCAGCGCCAACCGCGCGCCGCTGCGGTCGGCGCGGCGGAACTGGGTCTTGAAATTGCCCCCGCCAAGGTTGAGCAGCACGCCGCGCCCCGGCAGCGCGTCGCGCAGCCGCTCAGCCAGGCGCAGCGCCGCGCGTTCGGCGCGCTCGCCATTGACGACGATATAGATTTCGGGCACCGCGGCCGGCGGCACGCTGCCGGCCTGCGACAGCAGCTCCACCACCCGCTCGACCCCCATCGCGAAGCCGATCGCAGGCGTCGGCTCGCCGCCCAGCTGCGCAATCAGGCCGTCGTAGCGCCCACCCGAACACACCGCATCCTGCGCCCCGAGGGCATCGGTGACCCACTCGAATACGGTGCGTGAATAATAGTCGAGTCCGCGCACCAGCCGTGGATTGACTTCGTAGGCTATGCCGAGCGCGTCGAGCCCGGCACACAGGGCCGCGAAGTGCGCCTGCGATTCCGGGTCCAGGTAGTCGGTCAAGCGCGGCGCCCGCTCGATCAGCGCGCGCATCGACGGCTGCTTGCTGTCAAGAATCCGCAACGGGTTGCCGCCCAGCCGCCGCCGGCTATCCTGGTCGAGCTCGCCGTCGTGGGCGCTGAAATAACGCTGCAGCTGCTCGCGGTAGAGCGCACGCGCCTGCGGGGTGCCGAGCGAGTTGATCATCAGCCGCACGCGCGTCAGCCCGAGCATCTGCCACAGGCGCGCGGTCAGCGCGATCAGCTCAATGTCGACGTCCGGCCCCGGAAATCCCAGCGCTTCCAGATCGAACTGATGGAACTGGCGGTAGCGGCCCTTCTGCGGCCGTTCGTGGCGGAACATCGGGCCCAGGCACCACAGCTTGTGGCGCGCGCCGCGCAGCATGCCATTGGAGATCGCGGCACGCGCGATGCCCGCGGTGGCCTCGGGGCGCAGCGTCAGGCTGTCGCCGCCCAGATCCTTGAAGGTATACATCTCCTTCTCGACGATATCGGTGTATTCGCCAATGGCGCGCGAGAACAGCTCGGTGTGCTCGACCAGCGGCACCCGCAGCTCCTGGTAGCCATAGGTGTCGAACAGCACACGCGCGACGCGTTCCAGGTGCTGCCAGGCGCCGATTTCACCTGGCAATACGTCGTTCATGCCGCGCACCGGCTGAATCCGATTACTCAACTACCCTCCGGAAAGCTTGCGGCGGCGCTCAGCGCGGCGCCGGGGGTGCTTGCGGCGGCGGTACGTCGCTCAACCGACCGGCGCTATCGAGCAGAAAGCGCTGCGGCCGGCCGCTTTCGGCCGCCGGCTTCAGCGCCACCGGATGGCCATCCAGCTCGACGCTGACACCGTCCGGATTGCCCAGCAGCACGCGCAGTGGTGCCGTCCCGCTGACGCGCCGCTCCGACCCGGCGCCGCCGAAATCATGGAACAGCGTCGCCCCGTGCGCATCGTAGATCTCGGTCCAGCTGTCCTGGTTGAAGCGGACCGTGAGTCGTACACGAATCGATGCCGACTTTGGCCCGGCCGCCGCGGCATCGGCGGCTGGGCCGGCCTGACCCTTGGCCGCCAGCACCGCATCCTTGAATGCGGAGGCCGCATCCCTCGGCGGCGCAGTGTCCTTCGATGCCGATGCCGCCGGCTTCGCAGTGGCTGCGGCATCGCTGCGCGGCGCTGGCGGCTCGGCCGCGGCCGGCGGCGCAGCCCCGGCGTCCACCGGCGCGCTGCCCTGCGCATCGGCTCCCGGGGATGCCGCCGGCGCGGCGGCGGCGGGTGCGCCGTGGCGCTGGCCGGGCGGTACCCGCATCGCCCACCACACCAGTGCGACCAGCACCAGCACGATGGCGCCGATCAGCGCCGCGCGCGGCGGCAGCGACACGCCGCGCGGCGCCGAGTTACCCGGCAGTGTCGTGGTGCGGCGCAGGTCCGGCTGTGGCGCAAGCTTGGCCGAAGAGGCCGCGTAAGCGGCGTCGATCTCGTCCAGCGGCAGGCCCACCAGCTCGGCATAGTGGCGCAGGTGACCGCGCACGAACACCGCGGCGCCGAGCGTCTGGAAGCGCCCCGACTCCAGCGCCTGCAGCGTCGCTACGTCAAGGCGCAGGCGTTCCGCCGCCTGCGCCAGCGTCATGCCGGCCTGCTCGCGCGCGGCGGCCAGCCGCGCACCGGGGCTGCTGTCGTGAGATTGCGCTTCCCCCTCGTCCATCGTTCAACCGGGATTGATCTTGCTCGCCGCGAGCGCGCGCGCCTGCTCGGAATTGGGAAATTCCTGCGTCAGGCGCGCCCCATAGCGCTGCTGCGAGACGCCGTCCTGCTGCATCTGGGCGATGCGATAGCCCAGCAGCAGCAGATCCGGAGTCGCCGGGTTGGTCAGCAGGAACACGTCGATGCGAAAGCGCGCGTCCGCCAGTTTCTGCTGCTGGAAGTCCAGGTCAGAGGCCTGGTAGACCGCCTCGGAATACGCCGGGTTGGATTGCAGCGCGCGCGCAAAGCGCAGCGCCGCGTCAGCGTCGCGGTGGGCCGCGCGCATGCACACGCCGGCGTTGGTGTACGCCGCCCACGGGGTTCGATACAGCGGATTGCTCGCGGCCTGCTCGAAATAGCGCACCCCCTCGTCAGCGCGCTGGTGGCTGCACAGGAACACCGCGTAATTGTTCAGCATCGCCGGATCATGCGAGTCCAGTTCGAGCGCCGTGCGAAATTCCTTGTCGGCCTCCTTGTCCTTGCCCAGGCGCTGGTCGAGCAGCGCCATCGCACCGTGAATCTCCGGGTTGCGCGGGTCCTGGCTGCGTGCGCGCTCGAGCTTCTCCTTGGCAATCGGCAGGTTGCCCTGCTGCAGGTAGCCGACGCCAAGCTGCAGGTTGATCTTGGCCGCAGCCTCGGACCTGCTGAGGTTGTGGCTGTCCCCGGGCGCGCCGCTGTCGCCGCGCACGCCGCCACCGGCACAGGCGCCCAGCGCCAGGCACAGCCCCACGCAGCACAGCCGCGGTCTCATGCGCTGAGCCCGGCCGCACGGCTTCGCGCAGCCTCCACCCTGCTGCCGAGCCGCACCACGGTGCGATCAGTGACGCGCCCGACCAGCTGACCGCAGGCCGCGTCAATATCATCGCCGCGCGTGCGCCGCACCGTAGCCATGACGCCGCCGCGCAGCAGCAGGTCGCGAAACTGGCCGATGGCGGCGTCACTCGAACGCCGGAATTGGGTCCCGGTATAGGGATTGAACGGGATCAGGTTGACCTTGGCCGGATGTGCCGCGAGCAGCCGCGCCAGCGCGCGCGCCTGCGCCGGCGAATCGTTCACCTGGTCGAGCATCACGTATTCGAAGGTGACGCTGCGGCCGTTCTGTTCATCGATGTAATGCCAGCAGGCCTCGAGCAGCTCGGCAATCGGGTGCAGGCGATTGATCGGCACCAGCTGGCTGCGCAGCTCGTCGTCCGGCGCGTGCAGCGACACCGCCAGCGCGACATTGATTTCCTGCGCCAGCCGATAGATCTGCGGCACCAGTCCCGAGGTCGACAGCGTGACGCGGCGGCGCGACAGATCGAAGCCCAGGTCGTCCAGGAATATGCGCAGTGCCGGCACCACATTGCGGTAGTTGGCCAATGGCTCGCCCATGCCCATCAGCACCACGTTGGTGATGATGCGATCGCCCGCCGGCTTGAAGCCGAGTTCGCGGTTCGCCAGCCACACCTGGCCGACGATCTCGGCGGTGCTCAGATTACGGTTGAAGCCCTGCTGCGCCGTGGCGCAGAACGCGCAGTCGAGCGCGCAGCCGACCTGCGAGGAAATGCACAGCGTGCCGCGATCGCTCTCCGGGATGTAGACCATCTCGAAAGCCTGCGACTGATCGGCGCGCAGCAGCCACTTGCGGGTGCCATCGCTGGCCTGCTGCTGGGTGACGATCTCGGGCAGCGTGATCTCGGCGCGCTCGGCCAGCAGCGCGCGAAACCCGAGCGCCAGGTCGCTCATGTCCTCGAACCGGTCGCAGCCGCGCTTGTACAGCCAGTTCATCAGCTGGCGCGCACGAAATGGCTTGGAACCCAGCCCGGCGCAGAAAGCCTGCAGCGGCTCGCGCGGCAGTCCCAGCAGGTTGACACGCTCGGCGGCGCCGCTGCTCATTGGGTTGCCCGTCCGCCTCAGTCGCGCGGACAGATCTGCGTCGCGTTGAAGAAAAACGCGATCTCGCTGGCCGCGGTGGCCGGTGAATCCGAGCCGTGCACGACATTGGCTTCGATGCTCAGCGCCAGGTCAGCGCGGATCGTGCCGGGCGCCGCCTGCTTCGGATCGGTCGCGCCCATGAGGTCGCGGTTCTTTACGATCGAGCCCTCGCCCTCGAGTATCTGTGCAATCACCGGACCGGAGCTCATGTAGCGCACCAGGTCGCGGAAGAACGGCCGTTCCCGATGCACCGCGTAGAACAGCTCGGCTTGCTGCTGCGTGAGCCTGAGCATGCGCGCCGCGACGATGCGCAGGCCGGCACTCTCGAAACGGCGATAGACGTCGCCGATCAGATTGCGCGCCACGCCGTCGGGCTTGACGATGGATAGGGTGCGTTCAACCGCCATGCGGAACCTCCGTCCCGAAAAAGGGCGGCAGTATAGGGGTTCAAAGGCGCGCCCGGCAAACCAGATGAGCGCGGAAGTGCCCGCATTTTAAGGAAATTCAGACCGTGAAGCTCTCGCCGCAGCCGCATTCGCCGGCCACGTTTGGGTTTTCGAAGCGAAAGCTCTCGTTCAGCCCCTGGCGTACCAGGTCGATGCGCGTGCCGTCGATCGCCGCCAGGCTCGCCGGATCGACGTACACCCTGACGCCCGAGGTGTCGAAAACCAGGTCGTCCGGACGCACTTCATCGGCGTAATCAACCACGTAGCTATAGCCGGAACAGCCGCTCGCCTTGACGGCAAGCCGCAGCCCCAGCCCCCGGCCACGGCTGGCGATACGGCTGCGGACGCGCTCGGCTGCGGATTCGGTCAGGGAAATAGCCATCGTCAGTTGTCTCCAGATGATTCATTTTACTACGAATCGGTGCCCGATAGGTCAGCGGCGGCAAAAGCTGCCCGCAGCGCGTCCTCGACCACCAGCAACCGGCCCATTCTGGCCGGCGGAATCCGCAGTTCCTGTGCCCAGTCGCCCGGTGCGCCGATCAGGTCCCGGCCGCCGGCCTCCAGCCGCCGCGCCAGCCACTCGCAGGCCGCCAGTGTGTAGGGGCAGCCATAGGCACGATAGCGCACCTCGAGCAACCGGTCCCCGGCCAGGCACAGCATGAATTTCACCCGCGTGCCGCGCTGCTCGCGCCCGGCATCGCCGTACACCACCCGAAGCGCATCGGAGTCGCCAGCAGCGCTGTCGCCCACAGCCGGCCGCGGCTCACCGGCATGCGCCAGGGCTTCGAACAGCCGCCGCACCTGCGGCCCGAGCGGGTCGCTCATGGCACGATGGCCCGCAGCCGCCGCACCTCGCGCGTCACGGCCGCGATCGCCAGATCGACGTCCGCTTCGGTGCTGTAGCGGCCCAGGCTGAAGCGCAGTGAACTTTGCGCCAGTTCGGTGTCGCGGCCCAGTGCACGCAGCACATACGAGGGCTCGTCGCTGTCGGAGTTGCAGGCCGACCCGGTCGACAGCGACAGCTCGCCCAGGCCCATCAGCAGGCTCTCGCCCTCGATGCCGGTAAAGGACACGTTCAGGATTCCGGCCACGCGCTGCGTCGGGTGGCCGTTGAGCAGTACGCCATCGATCGCCTGCAATCCCTGCCACAGCCGCGCGCGCAGCCGTTCGCAATGTTCGGCGTCGCCCGCCCATGCGGCCGCCGCCAGCTCGCAGGCCAGGCCAAAGCCGACGATCTGATGTACCGCCAGCGTGCCGGAGCGCAGGCCGCGTTCATGTCCGCCGCCGAACACCAGCGGCTGCAGCGCCGCGCGCCGTGCCGGGGCGAAGTACAGCGCCCCGATACCCTTCGGGCCGTACAGCTTGTGCGCCGTGAAGGACAGCAGGTCGCATCGCAGGCGTGTGACATCGACCGCCACCTTGCCGGCGCTCTGCGCCGCATCCACGTGTAGCGGCACTGCGCGCTCGTGGCAGGCGGCCGCAATCGCCTCGATGTCCTGCAGCACGCCGATCTCGTTGTTGGCATGCATGATCGACACCAGCACCGTGTCGTCGCGCAGCGCCGCGCGCACCTGCTGAGGCGCGATCAGACCCTGGGCATCGGTCTCGAGCCAGGTGACCTGGAAGCCTTCGTGTTCCAGCCGGTGGCACGGATCGATCACCGCCTTGTGTTCGGTGCGCGCGGTGACCAGGTGCCGGCCGCGTTTGGCAGCAGCGCGCGCGGTGCCGAGGATCGCCAGGTTATTGGACTCGGTCGCTCCCGAGGTCCACACCAGCTGCTGCGGCTCGGCATGGATCAGCGCCGCGGCCTGCGCGCGCGCGCTCTCCACACGCTCGCGCGCCAGCCTGCCGTGCTGATGCATCGAGGAGGGATTGCCGAACACGCCATCGAGCGTCAGGCACTCGCTCATCGCCGCCGCGACGCGCGCATCCACCGGTGAGGTGGCAGCGTAGTCGAGGTAAGCCGGCGCCTGCGCTGTCATGATTCCAGCGCTCCGTCGTCCTGTCCGGCGCGCCGCCGGCGCTGCTGCACCGCTGTGAGAATACCGCGCAGGATGTTGACCTCGTTGGCATCGGGCTCCGCGCGCTGCAACAACCGCCGGATGCGCTGCATCAGGTGGCCGCCGCTCTGGGTTCGATCGCGAAAGTCGATCTCCTCCAGCACCGTGGCCAGGTGTTCATACATCCGGTCCATCTGCGCCGGCGTCGCCAGCGGCGCGGCGCGCGGGTCCGGGCCTGCGGCAGCCTCCCCCGGCCGCTCGCGTGCAAGCCGGGCACGCAGGATCTCATAGCCGACAATCTGCACCGCCATCGCGATATTCAGCGACGGATAGTCCGGATTGGCCGGGATGCGCAGCAGCGCGTGTGCGTAGCGCAGCTCCTGATTGGTAAGCCCGGTGCGCTCGGAGCCGAACATGATGGCGACCGGGGAGTACTCTGCCTCCTCGACCGCGCGCTCCGCCGCCGCGCGCACATCGATCACACGGAAATACTGGTCGCGTTCACGGCTGGTGGTCGCCAGTACCAGCCCACAGTCTTGCAGCGCTGCCGCCAGGTCGTCCGCAACGCGCGCGCCTGCCAGCAGCTCCACGGCGCTCGAGGCGCGGGCACTTGCCTCCGGATGCGGGAACAGCTTCGGCCGCACCAGCACCAGCTCCTGCAGCGCCATGTTCTTGAGCGCGCGCGCCACCGCGCCGATATTGCCGGGATGCGAAGTCTCGACCAGGACGATGCGAATTGGGCAGCGCACGACCTGTTATCCTAATCGTTTATCCTTCCCAGTTGTCCCGCCATGCACCCATTGCTCAATATCGCCGTGCGCGCCGCCCGTCGCGCCGGCGAGATCATCGTTCGCAGCCTGGTGCGCCTGGAGAGCCTCGAGGTCACCTCCAAGGGCCGCAACGACTATGTCAGCGAAATCGACCGCGCCGCCGAGCGCGAGATCATCGGTATCATTCATAAGCACTATCCCGAGCACGCGATCCTGGCGGAGGAGAGCGGCCAGAGCGGCGACGGCGACACCGTCTGGATCATCGATCCGCTCGACGGCACCACCAATTTCCTGCACGGCTTTCCGGTGTTCGCGGTCTCGATCGCGGTCCAGCAGCGCGGCCGGCTGGAGATCGGGGTCATCTACGATCCGATGCGCCAGGAGGTCTTTACCGCCGCGCGCGGCGACGGCGCGCACCTGGAGAATCACCGCATCCGCGTCAGCAAGCAGCGCGGACTGGCTGGTGCGCTGCTGGCGACCGGTTTTCCATACCGCGAGGACGAGCGCTACGCCGACAATTACTTCGCCATGTTCCGCATGCTGACCTCGATGACCGCGGGCATACGGCGCCCGGGCTCGGCAGCGCTCGATCTGGCCTATGTCGCCAGCGGGCGCGTCGATGGTTTCTGGGAGATGGGACTGAAGGCCTGGGATACCGCGGCCGGCACGCTGATGATCCGGGAGGCCGGCGGCCGCGTCGGCACGCTGGGCGGCGATGAGTACCGCCTTGGGGCAAACATCGTTGCCGGCGCTCCAAAAGTGTACGAAGAGCTGATTACCGCGCTCGCTCTCCATGTACCCGAGGAACTGCGCAACGTGTAGAGTGAGGCCACATCAGGCCGACTTTCCGGGAACCCTCAATGGATAAGCCTTTGGACAGCTCCGATAAGAAGGGTTTGTTCGCCACCAAGTCGATCGCCGACTACCAGGAGGAGGCCGCCGGCCGGCACCTGGTGCGCGCACTGGGCATTCCGGCGCTGATCGCCTTTGGCATCGGCGGCATCATCGGCACCGGCATCTTCGTGCTCACCGGCCTCGCCGCGGCACAGCACGCGGGTCCGGCGATCGTGATCTCCTTCATCATCGCCGGCATCGGCTGCATGTTCGCCGGCCTGTGCTACTCGGAATTCGCGGCGATGGTGCCGGTATGCGGCAGCGCCTACGCCTACAGCTACGCGACGCTGGGTGAGATCATCGCCTGGTTCGTCGGCTGGAACCTGGTGCTCGAGTACATGATGGCCTGCTCCACGGTCGCGGTCGGATGGAGTCGTTACTTCGTGGCGTTCCTCGATTTATTTCACCTGCACTTGCCGGAGGCGCTCACCAGCGCGCCGTTCGCCACCGGCGACACCGGCAATGAGATCCATGCCACCGGCGCGATCTTCAATCTGCCGGCGGTGCTGATCGTCACCGCCGCGACGGCGCTGTGCTACAAAGGCATCAAGGAATCCGCGTTCGTCAACACCATCATCGTGTTGATCAAGGTCAGCATTGTGGTCGCGGTGATCTTGTTCGGCGCGTTCTACGTCAACACGGCCAACTGGATTCCCTACATCCCGCCCAACACCGGCACCTTCGGCCAGTTCGGCTGGAGCGGCATCTGGCAGGCCTCGGCGATCATCTTCTTCGCCTATATCGGCTTCGACGGCGTCTCCACCGTCGCGCAGGAGGCCAAGGACCCGGCGCGCGGCATGCCGATCGGCATGCTCGGCAGCCTGGGCATCTGCACGCTGCTGTACATCCTGATGTCCGGAGTGATGACCGGCCTGGCGCCGTTCCATGACCTGAACGACGCGGCACCGGTGGTCGCGGCCCTGAAGCCGCATCCGCAGCTGCTCTGGCTGAAGACCTGGGTCATCGTCGGCGCACTGGCGGGACTGACCTCGGTCATCATCACGCTGATCATCCCGCAGGCGCGCATCTGGCTGACCATGTCGCGCGATGGCCTGATGCCCAAGTTCTTCGGCCGGGTGCACCCGCGCTTTCGCACGCCGCACATCTCCACCGCGATCACCGGCGTGCTGGCGGCGACCTTCGCCGCGCTGCTGCCGATCGGTATCCTCGGCGAGCTGGTGTCGATCGGCACCCTGGTTGCGTTCATCGTGGTGTGCATCGGCGTGGTGGTGCTGCGCTACACGCGCCCCGACCTGGCGCGGCCATTCAGGATCAAGGCCGTGTGGCTGATCGCCGGCCTCGGCGTCCTGTTCTGCGGCTCGATGGCGTACTCGCTGCCGAACGCCACCTGGTGGCGGCTGCTCATCTGGAGTCTGATCGGCTTCGCGCTGTACTTCTTCTACGGCCACAAGCACAGCCGTCTGCGCTCGGGCCGGCCGCCGGACGTTTCCGGCTAGCGCGGCGGGCCGCCGAGCAGCCGCCGCAGCCGGATGTTGACCAGTTCGACCGCGACCGAGAATGCCATCGCAAAGTACAGGTAGCCCTTCGGCACCTCGAACTCCAGCGCCTCGCACACCAGCGCGGCGCCGATCAGCACCAGGAACGAGAGCGCCAGCACCTTCATGGTCGGATAGCGCGTCACGAAGGCTGCGATCGGGCCCGACAGCCACATCATCACGACGATCGACAGCACGATGGCCGCAGCCATGATCGGCAGCTGATCCGGACGCGCCAGGCCGACCGCCGTGAACACCGAATCGAGCGAGAACACCACGTCGATCAGCGCGATCTGGATGACGACGGTGTAGAACGACTGCAATACCGGAGTGCGGCGCGTGGACGCCGCGCCTTCCAGCGTGTGATGAATCTCAGTCGCGCTCTTGCCCAGCAGGAACAGGCCGCCGGCGCCGAGCACCAGGTCACGTGCCGAGAATGAGCGCTGCATCAGGCTGAACAGCGGCGTGGTCAGCCTGGTCAGCCACACGATCGAGAATAGCAGCGCCAGGCGGGTCAGCATCGCCAGCAGCAGCCCGACGATACGCGCGCTGCGCTGGCGCAGCGCCGGCAGCCGGCCGACCAGGATCGACAGGAAGATCACGTTGTCGATGCCGAGCACGATCTCGAGCAGCGACAGGGTCAGGAACGCGACCCAGCTCTCCGGTGATTCGAGCAGTGCCAGCATCTATCGTCAATCGCTCCCGGCGTTGCGGCGCGAACTGCCGGGGGCGAGTGTCAGGGCAGGTCGTCGAGCGGCTTCCTGGCCGCGCTCGCCAGCAGGTGCGTGGCCGTGAGCCCGCAATCCAGCGCCACCGCGCTCGAGATATAGATCGACGAATAGGTACCGGCGAGGATGCCAATGATCAGCGCCTCGGAGAAACCCCGTAGCACCGGACCGCCCAGCGCGTATAGCGCCACCACGACGATCAGCGTGACCACCTTGGTCATGATGGTGCGCGACAGGGTCTGGTTGATCGACTGGTCAAGCACCGTCACCGGGTCCAGTCGCCGGCCGGCGTGAAAGCGCTCGCGGATGCGATCGAATACCACCACCGTGTCGTTGAGCGAGTAGCCGATTACCGCCAGCATCGCCGCCACCACGGTCAGGTCGAAGGTGGTGCGTGTCAGCGAGAAGGTGCCGAGCACCAGTATCGGATCGTGCAGCACTGCCAGGATGGCGCCCAGCGACAGACGCCAGGTGTGGAAGCGCACCGCGATGTAGCCGAAGATCAGCAGCAGCGTCGCGGCCAGCGCCTGCACCGCGCTGCGCTGCAGTTCGCCGCCGATCTGCGGACCGACCACCTCGACCTGCTGGATCCGCGCGCCCGCATCCAGCGTCTGCAGGATCTGCTCGATCCTGCCGCGCACCTCCTCGGTGCTCTGTCTGGTGGGCGGCAGCCGGATGGCGATGTCGCGTGAGGTGCCGAAGATCGTGACCTGCGGATCGGCATAGCCGGCGGCTGTCAGCGCCGTGATCACGGCATCGCGATTGGCCGCGGCCGGGAACTCCGCCTGCACGGTCACCCCGCCGGTGAAGTCCACGCCGAGGTTCAGCCCGCGCGTCGCCAGCGACGCCAGTGAAATCACGATCAGGACAATCGACAAGCCGTACCACAGCTTGCGTGTGGACATGAACGGGAAGCTGGTGGCGCGGTGAAAGAATTCCACGGTGATCCTTGGGTTGATCCTTGGGGCTGTTGCGGTGCTTATCCGATCGACAGGCGCGCGACTTTCTGCCGGCCGCCATACAGCAGCGTGATCAGCGCGCGGCTGCCTAGCAGCGAGGTGAACATCGAGGTGGCGATCCCCAGCGTCAGCACGATCGCAAATCCGCGGATCGCCCCGGTGCCGATCACCCACAGCGCCAGCCCGGCGATCAGCGCGGTCACGTTCGAGTCGGCGATCGCCGAGAACGCCTTGTCGAAGCCGGCGCGGATCGCGGCCTGCGGCGACACGCCGTTGCGCAGCTCCTCGCGGATGCGCTCGTAGATCAGCACATTGGCGTCCACCGCGATGCCGACGGTAAGAATGATGCCGGCAATGCCCGGCAGCGACAGTGAGGCGCGCAGCATCGACAGCAGCGCGGTCAGCAGGATCACGTTGGCGAGCAGCACCGCGTCGGCCACCAGTCCGAAGGCGTGGTAGTAGAGCGCCATGAACACGAACACCGCCAGCATGCCGATCTCGAGCGCGCGCACGCCCTTGTCGATGTTGTCCTGGCCCAGGCTCGGGCCGATGGCGCGCTCCTCCACCACCTCGATCGGCGCCGCCAGCGAACCCGAGCGCAGCATCAGCGACAGGTCGCGCGCCTCGCCGCTGGTGAGCCCGGTGACCTGGAATTGCGGCCCGAACACGCCGCGGATCGTCGCGACGTTGATGACTTTCTCGCTGCTGCTGTCGCGATCGACCTTCTGGCCATTGACCTCGACCTGGCGGCGGCTCTTCTCGATATAGACCACAGCCATCGGCTTGCCGACATTCAGCCGCGTGGTGCGCAGCATAGAATCCGCGCCGCGCGCATCGAGCTTGATCGAGACCGCCGGGCCCTCGGTGGAGGTGGCCGAGGTGGCGCTGGTGAGCTCATCGCCGGTCACGATCACCTCGCGTTTGAGCAGGATCGGCGAGCCGTCCTCGCGCTTGTACAGCTTGGTGCCCAGCGGTGCGTGGCCGCTCTGCTGGGCTTGCAGCGCATTGTTCTGTGTATCGGCCAGCCGCAGCTCGAGCGTCGCCACCTTGCCAAGCAGGTCCTTGACCTCGGCCGAGTTCTGCACGCCGGGCAGCTGCACGTTGATCCGGTCCAGGCCCTGGCGCTGTACGATCGGCTCCGACACGCCGAGTTCGTTGACGCGATTGGTCAGCGTGGTGCGGTTCTGCTCCAGCGCATAGTCCTCGCGCGCCTTGATCTGCGCCGCAGTCAGCATCATGTCGATCGCCGTTCCCTGTGCCGCGCCGCTGCTGCTGGTGGTGAACTTGAGATTGACGTCGACCTTCCTGAGCACCGCCTCGACCTGCGCGGCGTCGGCCTCAGGCGGCAGTGCCACGCGCAGCCCGTTGGCGATGCCGCCAGCGCCCGCGCCAATCGTCGTGATGTCGGTGAACGGCAGCTTGGCGTCGGTCAGTGCACGCCGGAAACTCTGCTCGTAGCTCTCCAGCAGCTGGCTCACCGCACCCTGCAGGTCTACCTGGTAGAGCAGGTACAGGCCGCCGCGCAGATCCAGTCCGAGCGGCATCGCCTTCAGGCCGAACTTGCGCATCCAGGCCGGCGCCCGCGACGCATTGGCGAGCGCCGCTCGGTCCACGTCCGACAGCGTGGCGTCGACCGTATCGCGCGCCCTGAGCTGCGAGGCGACGTCGTTGAACGCCAGGATCAGCCGGCCGCTGTCGATGAAATCGCGCTTGATGAGGATGTTCTGCTTGTGCAGCAGCTCCTCGATCGACTGGCGCGCAAAGTCATCCATCGGCGCGCGGTTCTTGCGCTCCACCTGCAGCGCCGGGTCCTCGCCGAACAGGTTGGGCAGCGCGAACAGCACGCCGATCAGCACCACGAGCGTGACCAGCACGTATTTCCAGCGCGCAAATTCGAGCATTGGATTCCGGCTCTGGCTCAGGCGCTCTTGAGCGTGCCCTTGGGCATGAGCTGGGTGATCTGCGTCTTCTGCACCTTGATACGCACGCTGTCGGCGATCTCCAGCGTCACAAAGGTATCGTTGACCTCGATGATGCGTCCCAGTATGCCGCCGGTGGTGACGACCTCATCGCCGCTGGCCAGGCGCGCGAGCATCGCCTGCTGATCCTTCATGCGCTTTTGCTGCGGACGAATCAGCAGGAAGTAGAACACCCCGACGAATACCACCAGGATGATGATCTGCCCCATGCCGCCGCCGCCGAAACCGCCGGTGGGGGCGGTTTGCGCGTACGCGTCGCCGACCAATAGACTCATGCTTGCCTTCCGTATTGTTTGACTCGAGCCGCCTGTTGCGGCGCCATCGGGACCGCCGCAAAGGGCCGGCATTATGCCACAGGCGTCCCCGACCGCCGCGGCAGACCCAAAATGCCGGCCGCGAACGGCGCGAACCGCCCGGCGGCTATCGCGGCGCGTATCTGGCGCATCAGCTCCAGGTAGAAATGCAGGTTGTGCAGCGTCGCCAGCCGCACCCCGAGAATTTCATTGCAGCGATCCAGGTGCCGCAGGTAAGCGCGCGAATAGCGCCGGCAGGTGCTGCAGCTGCAGGCCGGATCGATCGGTCCGGTGTCGCGCTGATGCACCGCATTGCGGATATTGATGATGCCCTGGGAGGTGAACAGGTGGCCGTTGCGCGCATGCCGCGTCGGCATCACGCAATCGAACAGGTCGATCCCGCGCGCCACCGCGGCGACAATGTCCTGCGGATAACCCACCCCCATCAGGTAGCGCGGCCGCGCCGCTGGCATCCTCGGCGTAATGAACTCGAGCACCCGCAGCCGCTCGTCCTCCGGTTCGCCCACCGCCAGCCCGCCGATGGCGTAGCCGGCCCAAGGGCGCTGTGACAGTGCCTCGAGCGACTCGAGCCGCAACTGGTCGAACATGCCGCCCTGCACGATGCCGAACAGATGACCACGTCGAGGATCTCTACCTTGAGGATCTCTACCTTGAGGATCTCTACCTTGAGGATCTCGACCCGGGTCGCGGTAGTAGTGGTCGTAGCTGCGCAGCGCCCAGCGCATCGAACGCTGCATCGACGCTAGCGCCTGCTGCTGCGTGGCCGGATAGGCGGTGCAGTCGTCGAACGCCATCACAATGTCGGAGGCGAGCGCGCGCTGGACATCCATCGAGTCCTCGGGACGCATCCGCACCTGGGCACCGTCCACCGGCGAGCGAAAGCTGACGCCGTCCTCGTCGATGTGCCGCAGGGCCGCCAGGCTGAACACCTGGAAGCCGCCCGAATCGGTCAGGATCGGCCGATTCCAGCCCATGAAGCCGTGCAGGCCATCGCGATGCAGCCCGATGATCTCGGCCCCGGGACGCAGCATCAGGTGAAAGGTGTTGCCCAGCACGATCTGCGCCCCGAGTCCCTCGAGTTCCTCGGGCGTCATCCCCTTGACGGTGCCGTAGGTGCCGACCGGCATGAACGCCGGTGTATCGACGTCCCCGTGTGGCAGGTTCAGGCGTGCCAGCCGCGCGGCGCCGTCCTGCGCAAGCAGCTGGAAGCCGGGCGCGGGTGCGGCTGCGGGCGTGGGCGTGGGCGGCGTCGCGCTCATCGCGGCACCGGCGACTGCGACTGCGCCTGCGCCTGCGGGAACAGCAGCATCGCGTCGCCGTAGCTGAAAAACCGGTAGCGCTCGCGCACGGCGTGTGCATACGCCGCCAGCACGCGCTGCCGGCCGGCAAATGCCGCCACCAACATGAGTAACGTCGATCGCGGCAGGTGGAAGTTGGTCAGAAGTGCGTCGATCACCAGGAAACGGTAGCCCGGAACGATGAACAGCGTGGTCTCGCCGTGCCCGGTCGCCAGCGCAACCCCGGTCGTCGGCGCAGGGGTGGCTGCCGTCGGAGTGGCTGCCAGCGCCGCGGATTCGAGCGCGCGGGCAACCGTGGTGCCGACCGCCACCACGCGCCGGCCGGCCGCGCGCGCGCGCCCGATAGCCGCCACGGTCGCAGCGCTGACCTCGTAGCGCTCGCCATGCATAACGTGCTCCTCGAGCGACTCACTGCGCAGCGGCTGGAACGTGCCCGCTCCGACGTGCAGTGTGATCACGCAGCTGTGGATGCCGCGCGCCGCCAGCGCCGCCAGCAGGGCCGCATCGAAATGCAGGCTCGCGGTCGGCGCCGCGACCGCACCCGGCACACGCGCCATCAGGCTCTGATAGCGCTCGCGATCCTGCGGCTGCGCCGGCCGCTCGATGTAAGGCGGCAGCGGCACCAGGCCATGCGCATCGAAGAACGCCACTGCCTCGCTTGGCAGTTCGACTTCCCAGAATGGCGCACGCCGTGCCAGCAGCCGCACCAGGCCGCCGTCGGTCTGCAGCGCCATCCCCGGCCGCAGCGACTTGCTGTCGCGCAACTGCACCAGCGCCCGGGCCCCCTGCAGCGGCCGTTCCAGCAACAGCTCGACGCACCCGCCGGACAGCTTGTGTGCCGGCACTCGTGCCGGCAGCACCCGGGTATCGTTGAAAACCAACAGATCGCCCGGCTGCAGCAGTATCGGCAACTCCTCGATGCGCCGGTCCTCCCAGGCGTCCAGCGCGGCGTCGAGCAGCAGCAGGCGGCTGGCGGAGCGCCGCGCTAGCGGTGCCTGCGCGATCAGCTCTGCCGGCAGATCGAAGTCGAAATCGCTGCGTTTGATGCGGCCGCTCGGTGTCGTATGAATGGCAATGGTGGCCTCGCTCGGAGTCGAACCGAGATGGGCAAGCCCGGTCGATTTTGAGTCGACTGCGTCTACCAGTTCCGCCACGAGGCCGTTGGATGACGCTGCACGCCAGGCGGCCACCTGCCGGATCGGCGTGTTTCGCGCTGCAGAGCGTCCCTCGGTGCGAGTACGATACCTCAATCGTTTATGAATTTCTGTCCAGCTTGCGGTCAACCGGTCGAGATGCGCATTCCGCCCGGCGACAACCTGCCGCGCGCGGTGTGCACCGCTTGCGGCACTATTCATTACGAGAACCCGCGCATCGTGGTCGGCTGCGTGCCCGAATGGCAGGGCCGCATCCTGCTGTGCCAGCGCGCCATCACGCCGCGTCGCGGTTACTGGACCACGCCGGCGGGTTTCATGGAAAACGGGGAGACCCTGCAGGCCGGGGCGGCGCGCGAATCGCTGGAGGAAGCCCTGGCCAGAGTGCAGATCGGCTCGCTGCTGGCGATCACCAATGTGCTGCATGCGAAGCAGGTGCATGTATCCTTTCGCGCCACGCTGCTGCAGGGCAAGTTCGGTGTCGGCGCCGAGAGCCTGCAGGTCGGGCTGTACCGGGAGGAGGACATTCCGTGGCCGCAGATCGCCTTCCCGAGCATCGAGTTCGCGCTGCGCAGCTTCTTCGAAGATCGGCGTCTGGCACGGGAAATCCTGCACTTCAGCGATGTCGACCGCCCGCTGCACAAGTGAGCCGGCGGGCCTGGGCGACCGGTCGCGCCCGCTCCATGATCGGTGTCGCTTTCAGCCTCGGTGCGGCTTTGGCACAATACGCGCCCCCCGCGGGGAGCAGATCATCAGTGGCTACGCCGCCCGCCTTCGGCCGGCATCGATCGGAGCAGCAATGACCTTTGTCGTGACGGAAAACTGTATCAAGTGCAAGTACATGGACTGTGTGGAGGTCTGCCCGGTCGACTGTTTCCACGTCGGTCCGAATTTCCTGGTGATCGACCCGGACGAGTGTATCGACTGCACGCTGTGCGAACCCGAATGTCCGGTGGAGGCGATCTTTTCCGAGGAAGAGCTGCCGGCGGGACAGGAAGCGTTCAAACAGATCAATGCCGAGCTGGCCAAGAAGTGGCCGGTCATCACCGAGAAGGGCGAAGCCCCCGCCGACGCCAAGCAGTGGGAGGACAAACCCGACAAGCGTGCGCTGCTGGAACGCTAGGGCTGCAGCTTCTAGGGCTGGAGCTTCTAGGGCTGCAGCTTCTTGAGCTGTTCGACCAGCGCGTCGGGCGGCAGGTAGCCGCCCATCAGCGTGCCATTGGCGGCGACGATGCCCGGTGTCCCCTCAAGACCTATCGCCTGACCGAGTTCGTATTCCTGCGCCACCGGGGTATTGCTGCACACCGGCGCTTCCAGCGACTCGCCCAGTTTCGCCCGTGTCAGCGCCGCCTTGCGGTCAGCCGAGCACCACACCTGCTCCGCCTTGTGCCAGGACGCGGTGTTTGGCCCGGTGCGCGGGAAGAAGACATAACGCACCCGCACGCCCAGCCGGTTGTAATCGGCAATCTGCCGGTGCAGCGCGCGGCAGTAGCCGCAGTCGACGTCGGTGAACACGGTGACGGTGTACTTGGGATCAGCCGGCGAGAACACCACCATTCGGGATTCCGGTACCGCCTCGATCAGCTTGCGGCGCAGGTCACGCCGGTGCACCTCGGTCAGGTTGGCGCGGCTGGGCACCTGGTACAGATCGCCGGTAAACGCATACTGGCCGTCGCGCGTCATGTAGAGGATATCCGAGCCGCGCAGCACCTCGAAGATGCCGGCGATCGGCGTAGGTTGAACGTTCTCGGGTTTGACCCCAGCCAGCGCAGCCACAGCGTGCAGCGTCTCGGCGGACGCCGGCACTGGAGTCGGGGCAGGCATCGGGGCTGGGTCCGTCGGGGTGGCTGTGGCCGCGCTGACGCCCGCTGCCGCGTCTTGTTGCGGCGCACTAGCGGCCGCCCCGAGTGCTGCGGCCAGCAGAGCGATCGCCGCCAGCGGCGCATGCCGGAAACCGAGGTGTTTCATGGCGTCAAGCATAGCACGCGCAAGCGCCGCCAGCCGCGCCGGCGCCGCGCCTAGCCGCGCGGGTGGTGCTGGGAGTGCAGCTCTTTCATGCGTTCCTTGGCCACGTGGGTGTAGATCTGCGTGGTCGACAGGTCGCTATGGCCGAGCAGCATCTGCACCACGCGCAGGTCAGCGCCGTGGTTCAGCAGATGGGTGGCAAACGCGTGCCGCAGGGTATGCGGGGACAGCTCGCGGTCCACGCCGGCCTTGCGCGCGTATCTCTTGATGATGTGCCAGAACGCCTGGCGCGTCATGCGATCGCCGCGGCGCGTGGGAAAGAGATAATCGGTGCTGCGGTCGAGAAGGATATCGTTGCGTGCACCGCTGATGAAGGCGCGCAGCCAGCGCACCGCTTCCTCGCCCAGTGGTATCAGGCGTTCCCGATTGCCCTTGCCGAGCACGCGCGTCACCCCCTGGTTCATGTTGACCTGGCCGAGCTTCAGGCTTACGAGTTCGGACACCCGCAGCCCGGTGGCATACAGGACTTCGAGCATGGTGCGATCACGGTAGCCGAGCGGATCGGCTACCACGGGCGCGCCCAGCAGCGACTCCACCTCCGCCTCGGACAGTGAGCGCGGCAGCGAACGGCCGATCTTGGGCATTGCGATCTGCGCGGTGGGATCCTCGCGCACGCTACCTTCGCGCATCAGGTAGCGAAAGAAGCGGCGGAACGATGACAGCTGGCGCGCGGTGGAACGCGGACGAGCGCCGCCCTGCACGCGCGCGGCAATGAAATCCATCAGTTCGGCGCGCCCGGTCTGTGCCAGCGTCAGCTTGCGCGCACTCAGCCAGCGATGCAGTGCCACCAGGTCGGCGCGGTAGGCCGCCAGCGTATTGGACGACAGCCCCCGCTCCATCCATACGGCGTCGAGAAAACGCGCGATGAGCGGATCGGTCGAATCGGTGCTGGATTTCTGCACTGTTGCTGTAGCCTGGCTTGTCAAAGCAATACCTTGGTGTAGGTGCTGGTCGCCGCCGAAGTATGCTGAGGCGGAGCGCAGCTTCGATGTGATCACCCTCACAGCCGGGCGCAGCCATTAACATAAAGAGAACTGCATCACACGCAAAACCATGAGTAATGAGAACCGCGCTGTGAATTCCGCCGCTGGCGGCAGGTCGCAGGCGGCCGCGGCAGCCGCACCGGCCGCGCGGTGCCGGAGCCTGCTGGGCCTGCTGTACGGCGTGGGCACCTGGCTGCAGTTCCTGCTGCTCGGCGCGCTGGTGGTGCCGATACTGCTGCTGACGCCAGGGCTGGAGCGGCGGCGTGCGCTGGTGCGCGCACTGGCGCGCCTGGCGCTGCGCCTGGCCGGCATGCGACTGGAGCTGAGCGGGCTCGAACGGCTGCCGCGGCCATGCATCGTGGTGGCCAATCACAGCAGCTATCTCGACGGCGTGGTGCTGTGCGCGACATTGCCGCCCTGGTTCAGTTTCGTCATCAAGCGCGAGATGGCCGCCGTGCCGCTGGCCGGCACCCTGCTACGGCGCATCGGCGCCGAGTTCGTGACCCGCGGCGACCGCGTACGCGGCGCGCGCGACGCGCGCCGGCTGCTGCGCCAGGCCGAGACCGGACAGGCGCTGGTGTTTTTTCCCGAGGGCACGTTCGGCTGCAACGTCGGACTGCAGCACTTTCACATCGGCGCCTTTGCCGCGGCGGTGCGCGCCGATCTGCCGCTGCTGCCAATTGCGATCCACGGCACCCGTCATTGCCTGCCGCCGGGCAGCCGCTGGCCGCGGCCGGGCACTATTCGAATCGAATCACTGGCAGTGCTGCTGCCGCAGCCAGCCGGCAGCGGGCAGGACGATCGCTATCCTGCGCTGCAATTACGCGCTGCCGCTCGTGGCGCCCTGCTGGCTGCGTTGGGCGAGCCGGACCTGGACCAGAGCGCACCGCATTGAGCCCGGAGCCGAACCTGCAACAGCGCTACCAGCGCGAGCTGGCCGCGCACGGCTATCAGCCCGATGCGGCACAGTGGGCGGCGATCGGACGGCTGGAAGCGCTGCGGGCGCGGCTGCTGGCCGACAGCGCAACGGGACTATGGGGGCGCTTCAGGCGACGCCTGGCGCCCGGCGGCGCGGGCGACAGCCGCGGCCTGTACCTGTGGGGCGGCGTTGGCCGCGGCAAGACCTGGCTGATGGATATGTTCTATGACAGTCTGCCGCAGCAGCAGCGGCGGCAGCGCAGCCATTTTCATCATTTCATGACCGACGTGCATCGCCAGCTGCAGCAGATTGGTGCGCGCCGCGAACCGCTGCAGCTGCTTGCGCGCCGCATGGCGCGGCAGACGCGACTGCTGTGCCTGGATGAGCTCTATGTCAGCGACATCGTCGATGCGATGCTGCTCGGCGCGCTGTTCGAGGCGTTGCTGCACCATGGCGTGCTGCTGGTGATCACCTCGAACCTGCCACCGCACGAGCTGTATCGCAACGGCCTGCAGCGCGAGCGTTTCCTGCCGACGATCGCGCTGCTGGAGCGCGAGCTGGAAGTGCTGGCGGTCGACGCCGGCATCGACTACCGCCTGCGCCGGTTGCAGCGCAGTCCGATCTATCTCGACAGCGGCGCCGCCGACACCGACGCACAACTGCAGCGGCTGTTCGAAGACCTGGCCGGCGATTACGGTGAACGCGCTGCCGAACTGCGCATCGCCGGACGGCGGCTGCGCGCGTTGCAGCGGCGCGGCGATGTGGTCTGGTTCAGCTTCGCCACACTGTGCGAAGGGCCGCGCAGCCCGGACGACTACGCGCAGATCGCGCGCGACTTTCACACCGTGCTGCTGTCCGACGTGCCGGCCTTTAGCATGCCGCAGCAGGACAACGAGGCGCGCCGTTTCATTGCGCTGATCGATGAGTTCTACGACCAGGGTGTCAAGCTGGTGCTGTCGGCGGCGGCGCCGCCCGCGCAGCTGTACCGCGCTGAGCTGCTGCAATTGGAGTTTCGCCGCACCGCCAGCCGCCTTGCGGAAATGCAGACCGAATACTACCTGGCGCGGCCGCGCCGCCCCCCCGATGACAGATAACACCGTATTGCACTGCACCGCACTGCCGCGGGCGAAGTGCTACGATTCTACCCATGAGCGAATATCGGATCGTCGCGCATTTCGACATTGCCTATCGCGCCTGCCTCGACGCCGACGGGGCGGCGCTCGGGGAGCTGCCGGCCTGGGTCGGGGACGGCGAGCTGCTGCGGCGCATGTACCGCATGATGGTGCGTGCCCGCACCTTCGACACCAAAGCGGTCAACCTGCAGCGTACCGGCAAGCTCGGCACCTACCCCTCGTGCCTGGGACACGAAGCCACGCATGTGGGCGTCGGCGCCGCGATGCACGCGGACGACGTACTGTTCACGGTGTATCGCGAGATCGGCACCAAGTTCTGGCGCGGCGTCGACATGCTCGACATCCTGCTGTACTGGGGCGGCGATGAGCGCGGCACGCTGTATCAGCGCTCGCCGCAGGACTTTCCGTTCTGCGTACCGATCGGATCGCAGATGCCGCATGCCACGGGCGCGGCGCTGGCGATGCAGATTCGCGACCAGCGCCGCTGCGCGCTCGCGTTCATCGGCGACGGCGGCACCTCCCAGGGCGCGTTCTATGAGGCAATCAACTTCGCCGGCGTCAAATCTCTGCCGCTGGTGTGCGTGATCGTCAATAACCGCTGGGCCATCTCGGTGCCGGTGGCGGCGCAGACCGCGGCCGCGACGCTGGCACAGAAGGCGATCGCCGCCGGAATTCCCGCCGTGCAGGTCGACGGCAACGACCTGGTGGCGGTGCGTGAGGTGGTCGGCGAGGCGGTCGAGCGCGCCCGCAGCGGTGCCGGCCCGACGGTGATCGAGGCGCTCACCTACCGTCTGAGCGATCACACCACCTCGGACGATGCCACCCGCTACCGCAGTGCCGAGGAAGTGGCGTGCGCGCGGCAACTGGAACCGCTCGCGCGCACGCGCAACTTTCTGCAGGCGCGCGCTCTGTGGGACGAGGCCGACGAGCAGGCGCTCAAGGCCGCCTGCAGCGACGAGGTCGAAGCCGCCGTCAGGCAGTATCTGGCGACGCCCAGGCAATCCACCGATGCGATGTTCGATTATCTCTACGCACAGCTGACTCCGGCGTTGCACGCCCAGCGCGAGGAGGCGCGCCGTTATGCGGCGCTTGGCCATTAGTCAGCAGCGGCCCGGTCAATCAGAACAGAACAAAGGACAGTTTCGATGGCGAAGTTGACGATGGTCGAAGCCATCAACATGGCGCACGCCTGGGAGATGGCCCGCGACCCCTCGGTGGTGGTGCTGGGCGAGGATGTCGGCACCAACGGCGGAGTGTTTCGTGCCACGGTCGGCCTGCAGCAGCGCTTCGGCAAGGCGCGCGTGCAGGATACGCCGCTGGCCGAGGGCCTGATCGCGGGGACCGCGATTGGCATGGCGGCGCAGGGACTGAAACCGGTGGCCGAGATCCAGTTCATGGGGTTCATCTATCCGGCGCTGGATCAGATCGCCAGCCACATGGCGCGGCTGCGCAATCGCACCCGCGGCCGGCTGAGCTGCCCGGTGGTGCTGCGCATGCCGCACGGCGGCGGCATACACGCCCCGGAGCACCATTCGGAGAGCCTCGAGGCGCTGCTGTGCCACCACCCCGGGCTGCGCGTGGTGTGTCCATCCTCACCGGCGCGCGCCTACGGACTGCTGCTGGCGGCAATTCGCGACCCCGACCCGGTGATTTTCCTGGAGCCGGTGCGGCTGTATCGCTTCGCGCGCCAGGACGTGCCGGACGACGGCAACGCGCTGCCGATCGGTTGCTGCTTCGTGCTGCGCGAAGGCAGCGACCTGACCATCGTGACCTGGGGCGCGATGACCGTCGACAGCCTCAAGGCGGCGGAACAGCTCGCTGGCGAGGGCGTGAGCTGCGAGGTCATCGATGCCGGCACGCTGGCGCCGCTCGATTTCGACACCATCCTCGACTCGGTGGTCAGGACCGGACGGCTGCTGATCGTACATGAAGCGCCGCGCAGCTGTGGGCTGGGCGCCGAGATCGCCGCGACGGTGGGCGAGCAGGCGCTGTACGATCTGCTGTCGCCGATTCGGCGCGTGGCCGGCTATGACACCATCATGCCGCTGTACCGTCTCGAGCATGACTACATCCCCGGCGTCGCACGCATCGTCGATGCGATCCGCGCCACGCTGGCAGAATAGATCAGGACCATCAGGGGGTGCAGGCGTGACAGTGTTCAAACTTCCCGATCTCGGCGAAGGCCTGTCGGAGGCCGAGATCCTGCGCTGGCACGTCAAGGTCGGCGATCAGATCGAGGTCGATGCGCCAATGCTGTCGGTGGAGACCGCCAAGGCGGTGGTCGAAGTGCCCTCGCCGATCAGCGGCACGATCACCGCGCTGCACGCGCAGCCCGGTGATCGTATCGAGATCGGCGCGCCGCTGATCGAGTTCGCCGCCGACGCGGCCGCGTCACAGGCGGCCGCACGCGCCACGCTGAGCGCACATG